>Ga0070741_10000549_pt1 | contig 131798 bp, 97 predicted proteins | sample Coa_R1_4_FD_66440 | JGI IMG/M metagenome (GOLD analysis project Ga0070741, IMG submission 66440) | Surface soil microbial communities from Centralia Pennsylvania, which are recovering from an underground coalmine fire - Coalmine... | ecosystem: Environmental > Terrestrial > Soil > Unclassified... | reverse complement strand
TTTGCAGCATCCCCGACTTCGGTCGGTTTTCGGCTCGCACGGCACCATTCACATGGTGAACAGCCGTGCTCGCCTCAACCTCCCTCCCGTCGCTCACGCTCCCACCACGGGGGCACACACCACGGGTTACTGTAATTGCATCGAGAGCATAGCGACGACCTGGGCTTCACGATTGTTAGGAATGATGTGAAAGGAGTTTGCGCCATGCTGCGAAGCAATCACTTAAAACCGACATAGTCCCATGCTGCCGAGAGAAAGTCGTGAGCCTGCTGACGTGTCCAGGGTTGTTCTGAGTGAAAAAGATAAATCAGTTCTGAAACTTCTCCCCACTCCTTGCAGTCCTCGTCTTTCATGGTGCTGTTAAATGTATGAGCCAGCACCGCGCGGACATCGTCACTGTATTGTTCGCTCCCGAAGTTGTCGTTAGGCGTATTCCAGACAAGATGCTCGATCAGGCAGGAGGCAATATTTTCGGCCGCCTTTACCCGTTTCTCCTGCATGTCGTTACGCAGCCGTTTGAAAATGCGAATCATTTTGCGGAACCGCTGCCCCGTGGCCTCATGTTTTTCGAGACCATTGTCATAATGCTGCTCCGGCCAGTTAATGATCCGCTTGCCGGCGTCGGTATCAAATCCAATGCCACTCAGATAATGGTGTGACCCGTTTGGATTGATCCGGCCCGTGTAGCGGCGGTGTTCTAGGGCCGCCACCACGTCAGCATCCACACGATACGTATTGGCATGCACATCAAATGCTTTATTGCCCCTCTTGACCGAACCAGCGGGGAAGTGGTTCTCCAGCGCTTCCTGCACCAGATTTTTGTATTCACTGAACGAAATGCTTCCAGGAAGGTTCCCAAAATCCTCTCGGGTCTTCCCTTTAGGATAATCGGGGAAGAAGGTTGTATTTAAGCGGACGCAAATGTCCACGTCACTGTCCTGTCGGACGCTGGTTCGATTCCTGTACGAACCTTGCGGGAAGACGGTGATGTCCATCGCCGACAGTTTTTCGTGAGCGTCAATCGCCTTGCGTATGGCTCGTTCAGCATTATCGCATTTGTCTTGCTCGGTCGTGCCCGGCCCCTTGGCCCAACTCCTGAATGTTTCCTCAGAGATTGTCATGGCCTAAGCGGTTAAAAATTCCCTCAGGCGCCCCTCGTATTCTTGAAAGGAAAGACGACCTTTTTGCACCAGTCGGTTCAACTTGTTCAGGTCGTGCTCAAGGAGGTCCGTCGCCATGGCTGGCTCCGTGAACGCTCCGTTAATCCGGATTGTCGGGACATCCTTAAACAGAATCCCGCGCAACACCTCCATCGAACACGTGTTGACCCCGAGTATCCTTTGCAGGAAGTCGGAGTTGAGAGCGTGGCGGATTAAGCCCCACCCGCCCCTGATTCGGCCAGCCTTCTTCCAGACCGCAGGTTCTGGATATGATCCGACGCCTACGCTGACCACACGCAAGTCCGGGTGCTTTTGCTTCATGGCCAATGTCGCGTCGGCGATAGCGTACAGCGTCGGATTGTTGGCGCAGAATCCACCGTCGGCTACTTCAACGGCATCCCCGTTGCTCTTTTTGATGGTATGGGTCTCGAAAAACGGGCAGGCAGAACAGGAGGCGATAATCGCGTCGGCAACCGGGCATCCGAAAAAGGGCACGAAAGAACCGGCGGAACCGTGCGCCTGCGTAACTGAGGCCTTGAAAATGAGCGGACGTTCGTCCTTCCAGTTCGTCGCAACTATCCCAACGGCGGTTTTCAAATCTTCGACCTTCGTTTTCCCGAAAACGGTGACTGCCAAATTTTGCAACGCTTCGGAGCGCTTCGCCGGATTGTGATGCTTCATTATTTCGGGAACATGTTGCCGATACAGTCCAAGCGCCGATTCGACGCTGTCCCCCCTTGCAATAAGTGCAGCGATGATCGCGCCGGTGCTGGTCCCGAATATCAAATCAAAGCATTCATGAAGCGGCCTACCGATGTTCCTTTCGATTTCGTCCAACACCCCAAGCGTATAAAAGCCCTTGGCACCGCCACCGTCGAGGGACAGGATACGATAGGGTTTTGAAGCCCCATGCTTTTCATCGTCCAAAGTTGAAGGGACCGGAGATTCGGACATGGTGCCACAATACCAGTTTTTCCCCATGCACACAAACTCAGCGCGGCTAACGCCGGGCGAAATCGAAAATTCTTCAACAGTCTTAGCTGGTTGTGTTAAAATATTACGTCCGTTTTCGTCGCGTCGTCTCCAGCCAAGCCTCCGCTCGCCGGCCGGCTCGTAACACAAGCGCTTGCCGGCTGATTGCCCGCGCAGCACCAAGACGCCAGGCTGCGCGGGTTTTAAGCGGGACCATCATGTCCCGTCGGAGCGGGGGTTTGCATGGATACTGACCCGGTGGTTGTTGGCATAAGGGAGACGTGGGGGAAAGAAACCCCCTTCGGCTTTACGCAGAAGGACAGGCGGCACCACGTATATGTGGCCGGTCAGACGGGCGTGGGCAAATCAACCCTGCTCGGGAACATGTTCGTCCAGGACATGCACGACGGGCAGGGTGTTGGCTTCATTGATCCGCACGGCGACCTGTCGAGCGAATTGCTTGACTACATACCGCCCTGGCGTGTCCAGGATGTCGTGTATTTCAACCCCGCTGATGAGCAGTATCCCATCGGGTTCAACCTGCTCCGGTCGGATGCAAAGCCGCATCTGATCGCCTCCGGTGTCGTGGGTGCGTTCAAGAGCATCTGGCGGGATTCCTGGGGGCCGCGGCTCGAATACATCCTCGGTGCGGCGGTCGCCGCGCTTGCGGAATGCGACAACGTGAGCCTGCTGTCGCTCCAGCGGATGCTTTCCGATGCTCCCTACCGGGCCTGGGTGGAAAGGCAGATCAAGGACCCGTTCGTTCAGGCATTGTGGCGCAAGGAAATCAACGCCTATTCCCGCACTGCCTTTCAGGAAGCGGTCTCGCCGATACAGAACAAGGTGGGGCAGGTTCTCATGTCGCCGCAGATACGGAACATCGTAGGACAGGTGGCAAGCAGGTTTAATGCGCGTTCCATCATGGACAACAAGCGCATCTTCATCGCCAACCTCTCCAAGGGCAGGCTGGGCGAGGACAAGTCGAACCTGTTGGGCGCTTTGCTGGTCGCGCACTTCCAGCTTGCGGCCATGTCGAGGGCGGATGTGCTCGAACATGAGCGGACGGACTTCAATTTGATAGTAGACGAGTTCCAGTCCTTCGCCTCGGATTCGTTTACTTCAATCCTGTCGGAAGCAAGGAAATACCGGCTCTGCCTCACGCTCTCGCATCAATATATGGAGCAGGTGAAGCCGGAGATACGGCAGGCGGTCTTCGGAAATGTCGGGTCGATCATTACTTTTCGAGTGGGACAGACGGATGCGGAGATTCTGGAACGGCAGTTCGGCGGGGCGTTTCCCGCTTCCACCCTTACCGGCCTGCCGAATCATCAGGTCTGCGCCAAGCTCCTTTTTGGCGGCCATCTTTCGGAGCCGTTCCTGGGGCGGACGTTGCAGCCGGTGGAGACGAGACACGGCAGGCGGGAGCAGGTTATCCGGTGGTCGAGGGAGAAGTATGCGACAAAGCGCCGCGTGGTGGAGGACAGGATCAGGCGGTGGATGGAATGATGCGAGAAAATGTTTCAGCAAGAAGAACAAGGGCAAACCTCTGGCTCTTGCACAATCGTGCCGAGGGAAGGACATTGAGCAGCGATATCGTAGCCATTGCTTGAACCGGCCAGCGTGTAAACTAATGTGGCCCTCGCGCTGATCCCGTCGGGACCGGTCCCATTGCCACACGCCACATAGTTGGTGCTGGAAGTAACGCTATGCGGCCCGGTTACTTCCGCCATGTTATCGGATTCTCAGGTTGTCAACGGACTATAAATGATCGAGCAAATTGCACCTTTATACCTCCAACTGCACTCTAATTGTTAGAGTGGCTCGGTTTTGGATGCTCGCCGCGCGTGTACCAATTATTTGTTATGATCCAAAGTTCGAAATTTCGAAGCCAGAGACACGCCCACGCCATAATTGTTGAAGCGATCGCTTTTTGCGGCGTCCAAAAGCCGCAATCCGGCAAATATAAGCATAATTCCTGCGTCTCTTGGTCGTAAACGTGAGGCAGGCGGCGCTGGCCGATCAACGGCTTTAAATCTGGTTTTCTGACCCACACTGTCGGATGCCCACCTTGTTTATATAGCAGTTCGACGGTGTATGTGCGGCTGTAATCGCCAGGGTAGACTTCACCAAGCCAGCCAACGGAATGGCGTCTCAAACGAGTTGTTCCTTGTGGAAAAGAGTTTCGCAAGCCTGCCGCTTGGATTGCCATTGATAATGGCGGTGCCGGTGAAATTCTATTTTTCACTTCCGAAATTAATTGTCGGCGGAATAGCGGCCCCCGCGGTTCCGACAAGACCATAATTCACGCGGAGTTTTCGCTCGTCGTGAATAGCACGCGTGTCAGCACCAATAGCGTCAGCGGCTTTTATAACCTGCTCCTTGCCGAAATTGTCCGAGAGCCGGTTTAACAAAACATCACTGCCTTGTCCCTTTGAGTCTGCAATACGCTGCAAGCCCCTCATCAAACCCGTATGCCACGCAAGAAAGCACTGGTGGTGCTCCTCATTCCATTTTTCGGCGAAGTTTTCAGGATGGTTGACGGGATTAAAAACCGAAAATTTCCTGTTGTTTGCCGGGCCACTGATTTCAATGAATTCCGGCAGCCCCGCAATGACTTTAACTACGAATTCAAACATGTCCGCGACTGAGTGTTGGACTGCGTTTGAATAACTATGTGTGGTTAAAGTAGTCAACAATACCGAAGCTGGTCGGTATTTTACGTCGCCTTGAAAACGCACGTCGCGGTCCCTCTTGAGAAGCTGGACAATTCGTTGGAGTGGCGTTTTGTCAAACGCACCATATTCGAGCATTGGCTCGACGTAGGCACTTGCGTTAATCATTTTTTCGTCCATTCGTGCGTTTGCAATTACCACTTTCTGAATCTTCGGCATTGTCTCGCCTGCTTTTTTAAACCACTTGTCGCAAAACACCAAAGGACTGGAATGGCACCATTGTTTGAGTTCTTGATCTGGGACAAAAATCGAGCCATTAAGTGCTGAGGCCGGCACAGCCGGGACAACATCCATGTGAAACTGCTTCGCGGCGGAATATGTAAGCTGAATACACCGGCTTTTCTTCTTCCGCATCACGCGATAAGTTTCATCCTTTCCCAAGGCTGTCCAAACGCGCTCATAAACGGCCTCTGGAGCATTTTCCGTAGCATCCAATTCCAACCAACACAACATATCGAGGTCAAATTGGTCCTGGTTTATCGGCTTTATCGTCGTTCCTTGCCGCATCGAACCTTGCGGGTGAATTGCAACATTTATCCCGGGAATCCACTTGGCTAATACCCGAGCTACGGCTTGATAGCTCGTCGTTGCTTCGTCGTATTGTTTTGGTGATAATTCCAACGCTGTTATTATCCGATCAATGACTGACAATGGATTTATCGCAACAGAACGGTTCTCTTTCACAATCATTGCATTTTTCCTGCAAGTGCTTATTTTAACAGCCTACTCCTGCATTTTCTGGAGATTTTCAAAAAATAGGTGGGCTGTCAACAGAAAACCACATAATGTTGATAAAAAACGTGTAACACCTCAACATCTTGTGGTTTTTTTAAGCTTGACTTGTTGCGTTGGTCAGCGCGAAACTGCTCTCGAGCTGCTTGGCCATCCGCCGGTCAATTCCCCGAAGTTCTTTTCCACGGACTTGTTGGCCGGCTTGCGCAACGATCGCCCTCGTCCACTTGGAGCGACCAAATTCGTTTCAGGTGGCGAATAGCGATGGAATTATCGGGACCACACGCGCTTCGTGCGACTTCGGCGACTAATGCGCTGTCAAACCCTAGGGCGCTCCGACTGTCGGAGCCCCGATTCAAAGCGCCGTCTCCGCAAGTGCTCGCCGATGGTTTGGACTTGTGCCGGAATTGGAAAACTGCGACTCCAAAGGGGTGGAACTGTCTTGCACGGAAATGGTTCGATCACAAAAAGGCAACATCGCGCACGCCGGACAAGAAGATGTCCATACAATCACTCAGTTCCAGCCCCACGAACAGTTAACCCAAAAGGCCAGCGGCTCCGCCGCGTGAATATTCTCATTCTTATAGATCTGAATTGCCGGCAAGCCAGTGGAATTGAAGGGGTTTCGTCTTATGGGAGTACCGTCGGCATTGCACGCATTCTCACTTTTATTCTCACTTTTTGAATTCTGAAGGTGATAATATTTGCAAAATGCCTCATTCTATTGATTGGAATTGAAGTTGGAGCGGGTGAAGGGAATCGAACCCTCGTCTCAGGCTTGGGAAGCCCACATTCTACCATTGAACCACACCCGCGAATGAATGTTCTCCATTTGTAACCGACGGAGCGAACGATGGCAAATTCAAAGTGTGAGCGAGGATTCCAAACCGGTGCAAAGCAGGATTCTTCGTCCTGGCTACCGCCGCTCTCGGAGAAGTTCCCGCGGAGCGCCAGGTTCATTGAGATGCCCGTTTCATCGTTCCGGGTCGTGGCACTTCGCTTGCTCACCATTTCGCGTGCGATACCGGATTCCCGTCATTCCACAACCCCATTGCTCAAGAACAGGACAGCCCTGTCTCCATTCTGAAGCGTGGGCCGGGCCACGGATAATGGTGATTTGATCCGCTTCGGATTCGCGCTAGCTTATTCTTTATTATGCGGTGTTTGGCAGTGGCAGCAGTTGTTTTGCTGTGTTCCCTTGGTTCCGCCTTGGCGGAACGCATCAACCAGGAGGGCCGCATCCTCGGCCCAGTTCCAACCGTGACCAGCCCCATCCTGTTCGACACGAACAACGCCGATGCGGTGGTCTCCAACATGCAGATTTTCCCCGTGACCAATCCGTGGAACGAGGATATCTCGCGCCGGCCGGTGTTGACCAATTCGGACGCGATGATTGCGCAAATCATGTCGGACCTTTCGCCCAGCCGGCGCACTTTGATTGCCTTTCAGGAAATGAATTTCGTGCTCGTGCCGGACAACCAGCCGCGCCTGTCGATCAATTTTTTCAACTACCCGGACCAATCCGAGCTCGACGGCGGCACTTTTCCCAACGGGCTTTATCCTATCCCATCGAATTTGCCCATTGAAGGATGGCCGTCCCAAACGGCCCCGCAAACCCTGGCGCAATGGCAGACGAACAACGACGGCAGCGACCGTCACAGCATCATGGTGGCCCCGGGCGCCGGATACTTCTGGGAAACCTGGCTGACAGACCGGAACGGTACGAACTGGGAAGCCTCGAACGGCGCGAAGTTCAACTTGAACACCAACGCGCTGCGGCCTGACGGCTGGACTTCGGGCGACGCCGCCGGTTTTCCAATGTTCCCCGCGCTGGTGCGTTATGACGAAGCCGAGCGCGGCATGGTCGAACACGCCTGCCGGCTGGTGGTGCAGCGCTCGCGTTACAATCATTACATTTACCCGGCCACGCATTATGCCGCGCCCTCCACCAATACAAGCGTCAATCTGCCGGCCATGGGTCAAAGGCTGCGGCTTAAATCGAGTTTCACCATCCCGCCCACATGGACCAAGGAAGAGCGGGCCGTGTTGCTCGGGCTCCAGAAATACGGCGCAATGGTGGCCGACAACGGCCATTTTTTCTCCATCTCCGTGACACCGGATGATCGCTGGCCCGCCAATTGTTTCAATCATTTCACGAGCATCAGCATCACCAATTTCGAGGTGATCCAGACGACCGGCCCGAGCGAAGGTCCGCGGTCGCCGGGCGCGCCCACTGCCAGCGCGGGCCCGGATCAGTCCGTCGGGCTCGGCAGCGCCGCACAGTTGCAGGGAGCGGTGAGTTTCACCGGCGCGCTGCCGGCCATACAATGGAAACTTTATTCCGGCCCCGGCACCGTCACATTCGGCGATGCCACGCAAACGAATACCACCGCAAATTTCAGCGCCCCGGGTGTTTACACGCTTAGGCTCAGCGCCGATGATGGTGTTCATGCGGTGGCTTACGACGCCGTGGTCATCACCGTTTCGCAAACCTTTTCGCTCACGCTCACAAAGACCAGCACCAACCTCAACCTGAGTTGGATCGGGGGGACACCCTCATTCACGGTGCAGCAATCACCGACCTTGCTTCCTCCAGCCTGGACCACCATGGGAACGACGAGCAATCGAAACTTTTCCGTGCCGCTCACCAACGCCAAAGGTTTCTTTCGCGTGCTTGGTCAATAAGATTGACCGCTTTTGGCTTCATGATCAGTCCGATTTCGTGTCACCATACAGTCAATGTCGGACCACCGAGAATTTGGATTGGCAGCCGTCCTCCTTGCCGCCGGGCGGTCTTCCCGAATGGGCCGTCCGAAGATGCTTTTGCCGTGGGGGCAAACCACTGTGCTGGGACACCTCATCACGGTTTGGAAGCAAGTGCCGGCCAGGCAAATCGGCGTGGTTTGCGCGCGAGAGGATGCGGCCATCGGGGTTGAATTGGATCGATTGGAGTTTTCCGCCGATGAGCGAATCATCAATCCGAATCCGGAGCGCGGCATGTTCAGTTCCATTCAATGCGCCGCTCAATGGCCCGGATGGCGGGAAACGTTGACGCATTGGGCAATTGTGCTGGGAGATCAACCACACTTGCAATCAGCCAGCCTCAACGCTCTCGCCCGTTTCGCAGCCCAACATCCGAATCAGATTTGCCAGCCAAGCCGGCATGGGCATCCGCGCCATCCGGTATTGCTGCCGAAGACAATCTTCAACCGGCTCGCTGGCTCAAGCGCGGGCACGCTTAAGGAATTTCTGCAACCCATGGCGGGTGATGTCAAGCTGCTCGAATTGGACGACGATGGCCTCGACCTCGACATCGATCGCCCCGACGATTACCAGAAGGCGCTAAAACTGCTTTGACCCCTCTTCCTGACACTCGTGGTTTCTCCACGAGAGCGGCGGGTGGGTTGGCGCTTTCGGGTAATCGGTTGACGCTGCATGAAGCGGAAGTGGTGGTGAGAACGGGCCGACCGCTCCAGTGCTGGACGCGGCTTAGCAACACCTTCCTCTCTGACCCGGGCGGCGCTGGATTGTGAATAACTTGTGAGCAAGTTTCTTCTCCTAACTATTACGGATACCCCCGCGAATGTCCTACCCGGGGTGTTAGGGTTATCCCGAAAAACGGATAACAAAGCACCTGATATATGGATAGCAAACGAGTTAGAATGGAGCCGGAACTGGAAGAGATCGCGGGCCACTTTTCGCCGGAGGTTCGCCGTTCGTTGGCGGAGAAACTACGCCGGTGGGCGCACGAACTGGAAGTGAGCGCCGACGTCCTCGCGCGGGATGATCCCCATCCGCCGATCAAGCGCATCCGCCGACTTTCGGCCGCCGTGCTCCGAACGAATTAAGGCCGGGATGCACCCCGTGAAAACCGGTGGAAAAGCGTCCGGCATGAGCAAGCGGCGCTGCTCAACTCAACGGCACTTCAAGCCCGGGCGGAACTCCTGCGGCGCGACGCGCGCACGGGTGCCGCGCCGCGCCGTCAGCAAGTCGGGGCAGGCAGTTTTCCACCCGCCCGCTTTGTCCGACACGCGGTTTACTTGCGCCGCTTTTCGAATTCCTCGGCGGCCTTGGCGACAACGCGCGCGGCCAGGGAGGGACCTTTGGCACCGCGCTTGTCATCGCGGGAAGGAATGGCGCTCAGATCGACCAGCGAACGAATTGCTTTTTGCAGTTCCTCCAGCCGTTTCTCCGCGTCTGCGGCGCGATGCCGCCAATGGTTTAGCTCCTCGCGCATGTCCATTTCCCCGGGGCGGTAAATGTAGGCGCTTTGGAGCTCCTCGCGCTGTTCTTCACTGTCGCTCTCCCCGATCAGCCAGGGGACGGAGACGGACAGCAACTCGGCGAGTTTTCGCAAGTTGGCGCCCTTGGCCGAGTTCACCCCGCTCAGCCAGTTGCTGATGGAGGACTCGGACACTTCCAGTTTTTCCGCCACCTCGTTGGATTGCATCCCGAGCCGGCTCATCCGCAGCCGCAGCCGCGTGCCAAACTCCGTACTTGATTTGTCTTTACTTTTCTGTTGACTCATAATGTTATTCAGCTAAACTTCATTCAGATTTGTACAGTTTCATGAGCGCCTATGCAACTAGAAAATGCACCGTCCCGGGGCAGGCTCCCAGCCCGCAAGACCGGGTGGATGGACGCCGGACCGCTGCGCCGATTTGCGATGAATAACCACCCCGCCCCGCTCCTCAACTCCGCCCTTAAACCCGCCGCCCGGCCGCCGCCGGCCAAACGCTTGCCGGGAGCCGCTAGCATTCGTCGTGACTTGAACTTAAGTTTTATTCAGTATAATATAGCGCTTGGGAATCTGCCTCGAAACGCCGGCGATGAGCGCCGCCCTGTCCCTTATACCGCCCGGCGCGCCCGGCTCACCATCGCCTCGAAGAAAATCTTCCCGCCGCCAATTTACTCCAGCAACCCAACCCACATACGAACAAACAACCCATGAAAACCATGAAACCCATCAACGATCCAAAATCAAAAATCAAAAGTCAAAAATTGGAACCCCTCCCCGCCATCACCAGTCCGGAAAACCTGGACGCTCAAATCTGTGAAATTGTCCGCCTCCGCGCGGCCCGCGCGGCCAGGGTCGCGGAACTCGAAGCGCGCGTCGCCGCCGTCCAGCAGGAGTATGCGAAACCCCTTGCCGATCTCGACCACCAGCTTCTCGCCCGCGAGAACGCCGTCCGGGTGTATTGCCATGCGCATCGCGCCGAACTCTTCCCCGCGAAAAAGAGCCGCGAGACCCTGACCGCCGTGATCGGCTTCGAGCTCACGCCGCACCGCGTCGAAACCGCCGGCCGCAAAGTCACCTGGAAGCTGGTCGTGGGCTCGCTTCTCGGCCTCGATTGGGGCCCCGCTTACGTCCGTCAACCCGAGCCCCAGCTCAACAAAGACGCCCTCCTCGCCGACCGCGACAAATTCACCCCCGCGCAACTCGACGCCGCCGGCATCCGCTTCGCCCAGGACGAGCAGTTTTACATCCGCTCCAAAAACTAAACCGATTAACCCTGCCGCAAGCGCCCCGCGCGTTCCCGCCATGAAAAAGCCCACCCCTCCGAACCCGAACCCAATCGCCTGCACCTTTCCTTCCAGCGTCACCCCCCGGGGCGACGGTTCTTACATCGTCACCCCTGGCAAGCCCGTGATTGCCGCCACGCTCACGCCGAAAGAATTGGCCATCCGATTCGGCAAATCGCGCCGCACGATCTACCGCTGGATAAGCGAAGGCCTCATTCCGGAGCAATTTGTCCATCATGCCGGCTTGCGCGAGGTGTGCATCAGCGTCGAGGCCGTCACTCACCTGCGTACGAAATTCCGCGAGCGACATGAATAAAACCCGGGTGGCACACCTGCCGACAACCGTCTGCAGTTCCGGTAGTGCCTTAATTTGAATCCGAATTAAGGCACTACCGGAGTTCCCGGGAGCTTGAAAAAGTGCGGCGTTCCTTCCCCTTCACTGGCTGCGATCCAAGTCCATCCCACCATCGCTCAGCGCCCGGTGATCCTGCTTTAGCAGTTGATTTCACCGGGGTATTACTATACCAATCCGCGGCAGGACTATGAGTTTCGCTGAATTTCTTAAAATCTTGCCTTCCATAGCCACCCAGCCTCTCGCCATCCTGGCTTACATCGTTGTTTTTGCGGGCTTTTTGATCTGGAAAATCGGCAGCACGCAATCCAGGACGTTCCTGAAAACTCTGGAGTTGACGGCAGAGGAACAGCGGCCGCAAGTCGCTCGCGATGCAGGTTACAGCTACTCCGAACTCAGTGGCCTCTCCCCGGAACAACGCTACAAACTGGTGGTTTATCGCTACGTGCTGATCGGATTCATCGCCACGATCATCGGGATCGTCCTGGTGGCCCTGGCCGCATACATCGAAATAAGCGCTGCCGGGAAGAAGCACGAAGCACCGCCTCTCGATGTCCAAAGAACCAACCGGCCCACAGCCGAAGTTCCCGCTCCCCAACCACCTCCCGCGCCGACCAACGGCTCCGTTCCCGGCAACTCCGTTCCCACCAACCCACCACCCGGACTTGCGGGTTCAGCGAACACGCGCCCCCAGGGCGAAGCAGCCAGCGATCCAACCCTTTCCACGGACGAGTCGCAGGCCGCCGAGAAAGGCGACCACATATGGATTGTGCCGGAAAAATGGAAACGTGTGGATGGAAGACCGCCCAGCGCCCAGGGAACTTCCGTTCTCGTTGTGGATGGAGGACCGCCCGGCGCCCAGGAAATTTCCATTCTCGTAGCGGGCAAGGACAATAAAGAACCGGACGAAATCAAAAACGCGCCTCAGGACTGGGTCCTTTCCAGTTATACCATCTACGACACCAACACCGCTCATTCGGCAGCTTCCTCCAATTTCACTTCCCTTCACGACTTTTATGTCACCGGTCTCTGGAATGTGACCGTCCAAGCCGGTGACAAATGGACTAATTACTCCACCAACTTGCCTGTCACCAGCCTGATTAAGGGCGGCGTGCTGTCAGGAAAGGTTTTTTCGCTTAAGAGCCGAACGACCTACACGGTGCTGCTCACGCCGTCCCCGTCGGAAACTTACTTTCCGGGAAAGGCTCCCCTGCCGGTTTTGCCGCCTCTGGATCTGTCGCAGCCACATGCCATCGTGGATTTTGTCAATGGGTGTCGAAATCAATCGTGGGTCAATGGACCCTTACCCCACCCGCCCTTAAACCTCCGCATGGGCGGGCCTTGAGCTTGAACTGGCGCTCCGGAACGCGCTCCGTGTCCCGAAGCGCCCGTTTCCGGGCCACACAAGACGGGCAAAGTTAGCGCGTGGAATAATCCCTGCATATCGCAGGCACGAGCCTGCGAACCAGAAATCCGCACACCTACAAATCAGTGGCGGCCCCGAGACTCACGCGTGTCATTATCAAGGAGGTCTCCTCAGTTCGTGGAAACCTCATGGAAGAGTTGTCTCAAGTTTGAAAGATTATAATTGTAATCATCGACTTGGAAAATTCATTTCCGCCGCCCTGTAGTCCAATCTTTCCTCAAATCTCCTAAATATCCCCCTCCTTCACACCTTTCCCGGACAGGTGACACCTGCATTTACGTCCAAAAAACTCGAATTTTGACCTCAAACGGCTTTTCCGAACCTGAACAGAAAAATTTATTATGTCACAGTATGTCATAGTATGACACAGTGGTTAGACCGTTCCCCCATTCGCATGCAATCCTTGGCGCATGCTAAGTCAACGTAGCGTCAAGTCAGTCAGCCAAAAAAGTTCACCTGCTTCTGCCGGCCGGGCCCCCTCCCCCGGCGCCGCTGCCAGCGTTGGCCCTTCCCTCCGCGCTCGCAGTGTTCCGCAGGCAGGTTGGCTCCTGGCCGTGCCGGTTCTCCGGCCCTCCTCGCTGACCAGCATACCGCGCCCCATCCATCCTGCCTCGGGGCGCGGTCCTCTTTCAATCAGCAACCATAACCCAGATAACACCATGAAAAACGCCAGCAAAATTCCAGGCACCAACCTCCACGCGCCAGAAAAACGCCAAGCCTCAAGCCTCATTGGAGCTTCTCATTTGAAGCTTCTCTGGAGCTTGATGCTTGGATGTTGGATGCTCGCCGTTAGCGGCCTCAGCCAAACCAACACCCCGCCTCCGCCGCCCTCACTCCCCGCCGCCCCGTTTCTCACGCTCGATTTCCTCACCAACCTCCCCACCGCCTCCAGTTACCCCGCCGCCACCATCGGCGCAAACGTCGGCGTTCTCCTCCGCAACGGCGCGGTCGAAAACGAACTCAAACTCGACGCCTACGTTCATACCAACTTCATGTTCTCCGTCGCGCTGCAAAACGCCCCCAGTTCGGCCGTGGTCGATTCCCTCTCGGTCTTCGGTGGTTATCGCAAAGCCTGGACCTCCGCCGAAGTTTACAGCCAGGTCCTCGTTCGACGCACCTGGTCCCAAAACGCCGGCGCCCGCCCGAGCTGGCAGGCTGGCGGCGCGCTTGGGGCAAGTTGGCTCCCCATGACCGGCGGACATTTCAGCTTGGGCGCCGAAGCCCGCCTCCTGACCAACCCCACCGGCAGCGCGCTCAACACCCGTCCCAGCGGCGAATTTGTCGTCTTCACCAAGATCATTTTTTGAATCGGCAGGGACGCGCTGCCGCACGTCCGCTCGGATGGTCAGCAGGCCGTCCCTGCCAAATCAGCCAATCACAGATCAAAATTCAAAATCAAAAATGTTGGACGAACTCAAAACCAGCGTTCTCAAGACGCACCTGGACCAGGCCGCGAAGCTCGCCACCGAACTCGGCCGCTCCACCAAGGCCCTCACTTTCACCCTCATCCGCCTGAACGTACAACGCTCCCTCAGAATCCTCGCCGAGCGCGCCGCGCAGGAAACTCCCACTCCGCAGTCTGCGCCCCGCACTCCGAACTCATCGGGCCTCCCCGCGATTCCCGTCCCGCATTCCAACGACGGCGGCGATCAAAGCTGGAGCTGACCATGAACGATACCAACCAAATCGCGATTTCCACCGACGCCCCTGAACCGCGCGTCAGCGTCCTGGAGTGCGGCGTCCGAGCGCCGCTTTCGAACGGCCCGGAGCCACTCGCACCGGCTGCGACCCTTTGCCCGCCCAACCCGGCGGCGGTCCCTCGGCTTACTCCAAGCCCCGGCGGAAATTCGCAGCCTCCTTTCGCTCCGCTCCCCGTCCCGTCCGCGGTCATCCTCTACCAAATGACCAACGCGCCGCTCACCATCACCAGCACGACCACCAACAGCATTTGGGGCGCGGGACAGGGATCAATCGTCCTGCCGCCGAATGTGTTGCAGCTCGGTTCCTTGATCCGGGTCCATTTCGTAGGCGCCATGAGCAATACCACCACGCTCACATTCACAAACCAATTCCTGTTGAACGGCGCCGCGTTCCTTGTCCAGCAAACCAGCTACAACTCCTCGATCAAATGGCCGTGCCGCTCGCACGGCGACGGGTGGTATGCCAAAGTCACCAAGACGGGAACCGCGGGCACCATTGCCGCAGTCATGGCCACCGAAATCCCCAACGGCACGTTGTTGTGGCAGCAAACCAATTCCTATCCCATCAACACCACCGTCGCGAACACCTTCGACGCCACCATGGCCTGGTCCGGCGCGGGCAACACGGTTTATGTGTACGACTCCACCCTGGAACTCCTGAGCCCGCCGTGATTCAACCTTTGGCCTCCAACCTTCACTCCCATGCCTGACCAAGAACATGAGATCCGCATCGCGACCCCTGCCGACACTTCCGGCGCTGAACGGGCGATGGCAGCCATTGAGAAATTAACGCAAGCCACGACGAAAAGCGGCGAGGCCGCCGGTGAAGCCGCCAAAGCCGAGGAGCAATTCGGAAGCGCGATCGAAGCAGCAACAAAAGTCGTGGATGGCGCAGTGCCCGGCGCGGGCGAATACGCGGAGATCCTCACTTCATTCAGCAATCCTGCCAGCGCAGCCGCTTTGACGATCGGTCTTGTGGCAAAAAATGTAGTCGAACTGCACGAGGAACTTGAGACCATGGAGAACCGGCCCGGGCCAGATTGGGAGCGTGAAACCGGTCTCATGGAAAAAATTCGCGGAGTTTACCGCACTGCGGCCCGGGAAGCTGCTGACTTCAATCGCGAACTGGCGCACATCAAACACGAAGGCTCGACCCCGCAGCAACGGACGGATAGTGCCATTGGAAGTGTCAGTCCCAGCACCCAAAAAGCCGCTGCTGATGCCCGTGCTGCGGAAGTTAGAAATGCCGAAAAACTAAAGGCTAATCAGGCCAATCTCGAAAAAGCCCTCGCCGAGCGTGACAAATTGAATGAGGAGATCGCAACAGCAGCCGGGGATGAAAATGCCGCCCGTCTGGGAGTCTTTGACCTCAGTGTCGCTAATGACGTTCTGCGCGGGCTCAGGAGGCTCGGGCTTAAGATCGAAGCTCCCGAAGACATGCGGAAAAATAAGGAAGAACAAGCTCGGATCAACGACGCACTCATTGCACGGCTCCAAAGAGCCGTCTCCAACGGCGAAGAAAGGTCCGAAACTTTGCACAATAAAGCTGCCGACGCTGACCTCGCACTCGCCGACGACCGTGAGCGAGTCAAAGGCGCCACTGCCATGTCTCACGGCGGCAAAGTCGATGCCAATCAAACACAACTCCTCAACATGCTCGTTTCCCTCCTCAACAACGTCCAAACGAATCAAGCGCAAACCATCAGGGCCGTCGCCGAGGCGAACAAAAATGCCGAAGCGCAGCAAACCCTGATTGAGGACGTTAAGAAGAGCATCGCAAATCTCGCTCTTCGCATCGGGCAAACCGACAACACCAATCACCATTGACCGGTTCGGGAGCAGCCCGATAAACTGCAGCCCTTCTATGAAAACACTAAAATTCAATTGCCCGCGTTGCGCGCATCAAATCGAAATGCCCTTTACCATGCGGGGGCACGTTCTCAATTGCCCTCAGTGCGGGCAACTGTTCAACGCGCCAAATCCTTACCGGTTTACGTGGATCTACATTCTCGCTTTTGCGCTCGCAGTGGCATTCTTGATCTACTGTGTCGTCTCGCAACAAATGGAATCGAGCAACATGATAAATCGCCCCGGGCCCGACTGGAAATGACCCTGGCCCTGAGCGAGCACTGAACCATCAAGTCGCTGCCCGCAACCTCCATGGCAAAGGCGAACTTTCCCTGATACCCATTCAAAACTTTTCTCGGCCGCGCTTCGCATCGCGCCGAACCAATCAAAAAACTCGAATCAAAAATTCATTTCCCGCGCTTTCACGCCTCTATAGCCACTTGTAGTTCCCCAGTCCACATTCTCAACTCCGCACTCCGCATTCCGCACTCGTATGAACGCTCTTACGTTAATTTACAGCGGCACCGAACAATGGCTCGGCCAGGTCGCGGGCCAGCCCTCGTGGGGATTTGAAAATCCCATCATGGTCTATCGTTCCCGCGCCGCGAGCACCTTTACTCTGCGCGCGCCGGGTTACCTGCCCGAGGGCGGGTTTCCCATCCCGGCGGGCGGAATTGTCACCATCCGGGATGGCCGCACTTCCAGTGGAGGAAGTTTTAGCGGCGGCCAGACTATTTTCGTCGGTCGCCTGACCGCGCTGGACGGCCTCGCCGAGCCTTCGGCGCCCGGCGTACAGGCCACCTTCAGTGATGTTTGGTTCGATCTCCAATACACGCCCTTCCAACATCTCTGGCGGCAAACCAACGGCTCGGGCGGCGTGACCACCGGCTACTATTCGCGCATCAATTTGTTCCAGGACATCACCGCCGGACCATCCGGCTCGTGGGGCTATTTGACCACGCAGGCGCAAATTCAGGAAATCCTCAATTACGCGCAGACCAATTGCAGCCTGAGCGTGCAAGCCGGCAAAATCGATCCCACCTGGAACCAGCCCTTCTATCCCTGCCGCGCGATCAGTTGCGCCGAGGCGCTGACGCTGTGCCTGCGCCCGATCCCGGACGCCGTCACGTTCATCGATTACACCGCATCGCCGCCCAAACTCCACGTCCGCCAGCGCGCCGCGCTGGCCATCGCCGCGGGAACTCCAACCGATCCCGGCGGCCCCGTCACACTGCCCTACCGCGACGGCATCAAACACCAATCCTCCCGCATCAAGCCGCGCCCCGATTTGCAAGCCTCGCAAGTCGTCATTCAATACCAGAGCGTGGCAAACGTTGGCGGGGCCAACTATGTCGAAACGTCCAACGACGTTTTCCCGCCCGGAAGCGCCGGCAACGCTTATGGAGCCATCGTCGTGCCCATTGATCTGCGCGGTGGCAGCCGGACTTACGTTTCCTCCATGCTTACTGCCGTCTCGATAGCCCCGGGCTCAGGCAACGATCCCACCACACCCGCGTTTTGGCAGTCGAAAAAGCCGGACCTTAAAGAAAAGGACAGTTCCGGAACGATGCTCATCACAGCCCTGGCCGTGGATAGCTCCAGTATCACCGTCGTGCAGGAGGATGGCACCGATATTACTGCGACCTGGGCCGCGAATTGGCCAAATGAGTTGCAGCCTGGATCGGGCATTTCGACATGGATGTATGACAGCAGCGGAAACCAAATCGTGGCCCGGGATGTAACGATCACCGCCCGCATCAGCTACAGGAAAATCGTGGGCGGATTCAATACGAACACGGCGCATCAGGTCGACGTCCACACCGTCAGTTGCCGCGTCCGGCTGACCAACTCCGCGGCTGGTTCCGTCGCCTACACCGCCGTCGCGCATACCGAGGCCGGGGAACCATCCGTCACCGGCCTGGCGCAGAACATTTATAGCTCCATCGGCGCGCCCATCACCCTCAGCGGCACAAACTACGGCGCGCCGCTCGCGTGGGAAGGCACGCACACCATTGTCGAGAAGACCATCAGCACTTACTACACGCCCGGCAACCTGCTAAACCTCTCCGGCGGCGCTTCGGCCTGGGCGACGATGAACGCCCAGATTTACTCCGTGGAATACGATTTCTTCCGCGGCAAAACCACCCTCCAATTTGGCCCGCATCGGCACCTGACCGCCGAGGAATTCTTCCAGCTCATCATGCAGTTCCGCACCCGCCTGGTTTGGGACAATCCCCAAATTCGCAACAGCGGCCAGGACAACCAGGGCAACAACGTCCAACTGGCCGCCGATAACGCCAAGGAAAACACCACCGAGGCCCTGCCGCAAAAAAGCGTCCAGACCATCATCACCGTTCCGGACGGCAGCGGGCATCAATGGATGCTCCAGCACGACGCCACCACCCAACGCCGGCAAGTCCTGCAAGTGGGCAGCACCGGCGCACAAGTCAGCGGCTCCTACTCCATCGACGAGAAAATCTCCGACCTCTCCGCTCTTGGTCTTACCAATAAAAAAATGTCCATCCAAAAAATCTTCGTCTGCAAAACCGATTCCAGCGGAAACATCATGCTCGATGGCGGCGGCGCACCCATCAAACAGAAAATGGCCATCCTCTGCACCACCCCGGAAGACCTCTGAAGATTTAACCTTATGGCTTTACTCGGCGGCTGTTGCTCAGGCCCACCACCAATCCTCGCATCCACCACGCTCAATGTTTATCGCGTGCTTTATGCCCTCGTTCCTCCCAACACCGCGGATGATACGGACGCGCCATTTCCACTCCCGGCTGGCGCAAACCCGGCCTTCAGGTTGAACCATGACCGGTCCACCACGCTCTATCGAACCATTGACATTGCCTGGACCAATCCCCAATCGACCTTCGCCGGTTCAACCGTGGAAAATCTCAGCGGCCACCTCAGCGTCTCCGGGACCCTCCAAAGCCTGCCCGTCGGCACGCAGACCTACACCATCCTGGGGGTTGGCTCGCAAACTGATAACGGGTTTCCCATTGGGATGTTCATTCCGTTCGAATATCAACCGCCATTTGGACTCGCTGACACCACCGTCAGTTATAGCGACGCCCTGATACAAAGCGCCTTCGAAGACTTTGTCAACGATACCGCCAATGACGTGGCCAACCTCCGCACCGGAGCTATCACCGGCTCCGATGTTCTGGCCACACCGGGCACGGGCGGGCCAGCCGATGGTTCGGTTGTCGTTTGGGGCTACAACGATTTCCCCTGGGCCAATCAAGCTTACCCGGATAGTTCCCATCCTTTCATCCTCGCCCCCGGCACCATTGGCTATGACTTCAGCGGCTTGGATATGACACCTTTCAACGGCGGTCTCAGGGAGAACGGCAGTCTCGATGCCAATGTGTCCTTTGCCTCCGGAGGCTTTCCATTGGACGGCAGCACCCCGCCGATCATGGGACAAACCTTAGTCAATGCCTGCAGCTATACTTGCATCCTGGTTAATGCGGAGTTTGGCTCAAACATGATTGGCTATGCCCACTCCAGAATTGCGACCCTCAACAATTACATTCTGGTGACGTGGATCGTCACCACCGTGGACATGACCGGCGTTACCGGTTGGCAAAACGTCGGCGCTGGCACCACCGATTGGCCCGTTGCTGGATGGGTCAAAGACATCCTCGCCGCCGACTATTCCGCCCCCACGCCCGACCCTCATCGCGGCGACGGCCGTGGCTACGTCTGGATACCTGTGCCCGGCCCCGAAAACGGTTTCACCAACGCTCCCTACGTCATCGGCGCAGACGGCAGCACCGCCACCGACCTATGGGACAATTCCGACGCCACCAGCTTCCCCGGCGTGTACATGCTCATCACCACCTTCATCGACAATACCACCGTGGCCACCTGGACGGCTGCCTCCAAACCATGGCCCGCCGGCATCCTATAAAGCCTCCCGTCCCCGTTTGGTGGCACGCCGCCGCAAAGACACACCCCCACCCGCGCCCAAGCGTCCCACCCAAGCCCGGCCTCGGCACCTGGCTGCACCGCCTCCTGCGACCCCTCACGCGCCGATTGGATCGCCACTTCGGCACCCGCCTATCGACCTGTGCGGCATGCCTTCGCCGCCAGGGCCGCTTAGATGCGCTCACGGCGCGAATTCGGGCGATTCTGTGCAAGCTTCGTATCCACCGGAAGCTTAAGAGCTCGTTGCAAAAATAGCCGATTGCTTCGAACAAACGGCCGATTTTCAGGCGTTCGCTGTTGTTCGGCCCTAATTTTGGAACCGGAGATTCGGCTCGAAACCTGCTGTGGAGAGTTGGTTTATGGGTGTCGGCTCGCTTTGCATCGCCGGCCCTGACCGCAACCAGCAGCTTTGGAAAGTGTTACAGCAATGATGAGCAAAGCGGAAACGACCACCGCGCCGAAAATTGCGTTGGCACAGCCAGCCGATGAACTGGAATTTCATTGGCGGCGCGCGATTATCGCCATTACCGGCATCGTCGCGCTCATTGCCTTCTTCTATCTGGAGGAAAATTGGCGCGGCAAACGGGCCTGGGAACACTACAAGCAACGCGTGGAGGCTGGCGGCGGAAAGCTCGATTGGTCCGGATACATCCCCGCGCCGGTGCCGGGAGACCAAAACTTTTTCGAGGCGCCACGAATGTCAGGCTGGTTCGTGGGCCGGGGCGGAACTGGTTTATCCGGACGCCTTACCGCCGGACGCGATGCCTTCCTGCAACAGCGCGACACCAATCCGCTGGTCGAGTTGACCATTGTGTCGCCGAATGCCGTGATCCCTCCAGAGGCTGCGGACGTGGTGCTGCAATTCAAGCATTCCGCCCTTAGCCTGGCGCCGCTCCAGGAAGACGCTGGCCCACCCGAACCGCGGTCCGAGGTCATTCCGTTGATCATCATGGACGAAGTGCCGCTGACCGACGCGATCAAAAATCTCGCGCGCCAGGGCGGCCTGAATTACACGCTTGACCCAAAAATTAACTACGGTCGGCTCGGCCCCGACGGCCTGGCAATTCCCCAGCCGATGGTTTCGTTCCGCTGGACGAATCTCACGGCCGAGGCTGCGCTGGTGGCGGTGCTGAAGAACTACAATCTCCAGCTCATCCCCGAAGCTGCCCCCGGCGTGGCGGGTATCATCCAGCGAAATTCAGGCGACCCGGATGTGTGCGTCGCCCCCAGGGCCAGCCGGCAGATCGTCACGCTCCTTCAAAATGCGATCGCGTCCGGGATGAACCGCGCGGGCGGAGTCGATGCCAATGCCGCGTCGGCGTTCACGGTATTCGTTAAATCCCCGAGCCGAATCAAGCCGGCCCGAATCTTTGTGCGCGCGGAGAAAATTCCGAGCGTTGAGGAAATCGCCGAATTCTTCCCCCGGCAGCCGAACCTTCCCCCGGGTTCAAACTGGGGCCGCGTCCATATCGAAGCGACAGAAAACCGTTTGGGTTCCTTCCGAATGTGGTTCAGCCCCGGTCCCTACACGGCTGCGGCCGATTACCTCGCATGGAGCGATGAACTGAAGCCGGAGTTCGATGACATCCGGGAGGCGCTCAAACGTCCTTTTGCGCAAATACCCGGCAGCTATCAGGAACCGTTCGACATCCCAATCCCAAACTTCATCACTGTGCGAATGGTGGCCCAAACCCTCGCCCAACGGGCGCAGTGCCACTTGCTGCTGGATCAACCGGACCAGGCCTTGCGCGACTTGTCGCTGATACGCGATCTTTGCCGATTGCTCGAAGGCCGCCCCACCGGCAAACCGATGACTTTGGTGGCCGCCATGATCAACGTAGCCGTCACTGGGCTCTATGTGGGCGCGGTAGAGGAGGGACTCCGCCTGGACGCCTGGCAGGAGCCGCAACTCGCGGCGATCCAGGAACAGCTCAAGCAAATCGATTTACCCCCGCTTGTCATGGCCGCCTTTGACTTCGAGCGGGTGGCCGGGTGCCACACGCTGGAGTCCAGCACGCCCAATGACTTTTACCAGCGCTGGACAGGCAACACTCCCACGAATTTGTGGCCGAAGCTCAAGGATCCGCAATACATGTTCCTCACCCTGGCGCCCCGCGGCTGGATCTATCAGAACATGGCTGGCATCGGATTGAGGATGGAAAAGGCCATGGCCGCATTTGATGTGAACAACCATGTGGTTGTTCCGCATAAAGCGGACAGCCTGAGCCGGGAACTTGCCGCTCTCAAACCGTACCGGGCCTTCACCTTCCTGGCGGACCTCATGGTGCCAAACCTGCTCCGGGCCACACAGGTCTGCGCGAAGAACCAGACGCTGGTCAACGAGGCTTTGGTCGTCTGCGCGCTTGAACGGCATCGGTTGGCGCATGGCCAATATCCCGAAACGCTCGCGGCGCTCTCGCCCCGGCTCCTCGAAAAAACGCCGCCCGACCCCATTGGCGGCCAACCGTTGAAATACCAATGCGCGGCGCATGGACAATTCCTGCTCTACTCGGTTGGCTGGAACGAAAAGGATGACGGAGGCATTGCCGGCAGAAAGGACGCCAATGGTTTCGATGCCGATCAAGGGGACTGGGTCTGGCCGTATCATCAAAAGCTGATCAAGTAACGACGGCGCAAAAAAAACTGGCCACGTTCCGGGTAATTGTTACAATCGTGGAAATTAATATTCCAAGCGGTGGAAGCGCGATGCGGAGAATCACCGCGCGTGGTGAAGGCTTGGGATTCAGTGGAATTTGCCGGAATATTGTAAATGAAGTTAGCCGGAATGCTATTGCGCACGGCGCGTCCAGTCCATCCGGAGCCGGGGTGCAAGGGGGTGCTGGCAAGGACTAAATATGTAATGCGCGGTCTGACCACGCCCAGGCTGACGGCGGAATGGTTCGCGATCATGAACTCGCCGCGGCTCGCCTCGCTGGTCAAACAGTACCCACACATCCTCAGCAAGCTCCAGCGCCCTTACCTGCATCGCCGATTGGATGTTTCCGACCGTTTGTCTGTCCTTCGAAGCCACTATCAATTCGTCACGGAACTCCTGGACGACCGCGTCCGCGAGGAAATTTTCGCGCCCGCAGGACTGCTGCTGGCCGAGCTGCCGGAACTGGAGGAACGGTTCACACTGCGCCTGTTCTACTCGCACTTCTGGAAGGAAGGCGAATTCAGCATCGGTCTGTTCGATGAAAATCCCGGCCCGGCGCTCTTCACCTTGACCTTCTGCATTTGCAACTCCGAGACCGCGGGAGCCCGGGAAATTTTCATCGGCGGCTTGCAAGGACGCCGCGGGGATAAAATGCGCGAGGTCACGGTCAAACTGACGCGGTCGCTCGAAGGACTGCGGCCCAAGGCCCTGCTGGTTTTCGCGGTGCAACGGCTCGCACAAAGCTGGGGCATCGCCGGCATTCGGGCTGTGGCGCGCGAGGAGCACATCTACAGCCATTTCCTCAAGCGGAAGAATTTTGACGCTGATTACGACGAATTCTGGCAGGAATGCCATGGAGTCTTGTTGCCCGACGGCAATTTCCGGCTGCCTGCGGCGCCGCTCGCGCGCAACCTCGAGGAGTTGCCCCGCAAAAAGCGGCCGGTTTACCGGCGTCGTTATGCCATGCTTGCGGAGCTGGGTGAGGAAATCGCCTGGCGCGTGCTGGGCTGGGATGAAAACGTCTTCCGCGCAATGAAAATGCCCGAGGAATTCGACGGTCTCGACGAACGGTTGGCGCAGTCCGACGACTCGTTGATGGCTGTGGATGATTTTGATGAAGAGCCGCAGACGAACGGCGTTCCGATGTTAAGAGAGGAACATCACCTTGCACCGGCTCTGGCTCTCCACGGAAAATTCGGCCTTTGGATTGACGCGTAATCCGTGGGAGACGGAGCGCAGAGCTCCAGCTCTGCTCGAGGATACAACTCATGTCCGCATAGAACTGGAGCTCCGGGCTCCGCACCTCATCAAGGCATTGCTGACCTCAACTTAAAGCGGCCTCACCAGAAGTGAACGTTGCGTCAGGCGCGGAGCATTCGGGCTGTAATGCCAAAAAACGCGAAATTCGTACCGATGGCCGGGAGCGGCCCGAAAAGTGAGCGGGAAGGAGTGATAAAGAATGGTCGTAAATCGGTCGCGGGTGAGATCGCGAGTCGCGATGACCGTTCCATTTTCGGCATCCGCAACCGAGAGCGTGACGACACGCGAATTGTCCAGGTTGAAGTTATCAACCTTCAGTTCGAATTCGGCAACATACCGGCCGGGCTTAAGCGTCTGGCTTGCGCCGCCGCCCCCGCGTGAAAGCGCGACACCGCCTTTGCAAAGAAACCCCGATGCCTTGTCCCGCAGCGGATCGGCTTGCCAGTTGTTGAAAGCGTCGGGACGGCCCAAGTCGTGCATCAGGCCCGAAGCAACCTGGATGTTCGGACCACCCCGGGCAACCTCGGTAATGGGAGAAGCCACAGCGCAAAGCGCGGCAAGCGCGGAGCTCTGGCGGGCCGCGTCAGCGATGTCGAAGGGACCAGCCCACCGGAAACCAAGCTGGTCCCGGTCGTTGCGATCGCTGGCCCAAATCGAGCGGGCGTTGGCCAGCAGGAAAGCTTGATAGGCGGGCTTGTGGGTGAAGTCATACAGTGCCGCAAGCTGGCGGATGAAGATTCCTTTAAACTGCGGCACATCGTGGTTGCTGGCAGTGCGGGGTTCGCGGGGTTCGCGCAGGATGCCGTTGGTATTCACGAGCGCGGCCAGCACGGCATCGGCTATGGCCATGGCCTGTTCCAGGCAATGCGGGTCGCCGGTGACCTTGTGCCATTCCGCCAAGGCACCCATGAGCACACCCTGGTTGTAGCTCCAGGTCGTGCGGCCGTTGTTTTGGCAATCGGCGTCGAGGCCGTCGTTGACCAGGCTCCGGGGATTGATCAGCCCGCTGGCTTCAAACCAGTGCCACTCCTTCGCCGCCCAATCGAAATAGCTCTGCGGACCGGCATCGCCGGGAGTGCGCTGATGCAGCCGGACAGCGTCGAGAAAAAAGAGTTCGTTGGCGATGGCGTTTTTGTATCTGCGGTCCTTCCTCCACCAGATGCCGCCGCCGCAATGATCGTCCCATCCACCGGTCATGTTCTGAAAGATGGTTTTGGCCATCGCCAGGAAGCGCGCCTGGCCGGTAAGGTCATAGGCGCGAATCCACGAATTCACCCACCAGCCTTCGTCGTCGTAATATTCGTTGAGAAATTTCCCGCGCGCGTTGCGCTCGAAAGTGTGGTCGAGCACGGGCAGATACTCGACGCTGTGGTTGGCGGCGATGCTGTCTTCGAGCGCCTCGACGCAATGGGCTGCGTTCCACCAGCCTGTAGTGTCCCACAAGCCGGTTTTTTGGTTGTACCACTGCTGTAGAGCAGTCGTGGCGGCGGCACTTTGGGCGTTGAAGTCGTCGGGCGGCGCCGTGCCAGGTTCAGCCGCGGCGGAGAATGCAAGGAGGATAAGCAGGCTGCCGAACAACCGGAAGATCGTTAATTCGAGATTCGAGCTTTGAGATTCCGGGCGCAAATTGTCCCGGAAAGTACCCACATTGCAGAAATGGTTCCAGCAAAAACAGCATCGCAATTTCGGGGTGCATCTCATCACCGTCACCGCTTGTCTCGCCGTAGCTTCCGGGGAAGGGAAGCGCAGCGTCAGGCGACGGAACGAATCACAAAGGAAACAACAGCGCAACACATTTCGACTCCGCGGCTGGGGATATGGCGGCTCGCAATTTACGGTATTACCCCTATGTTCAACTTGGCAGTATTTATGCTTTTGTTCCAATCGGCAGTATCCTGTTTGATATTGCCAATTCGTAGGTATGTTGGTTGGGCCAGCGGTGCTTGCCGCTGGCCCTTCCGCTTTACGAATGTCCCGTGCCATTCCACTTTTTAGACACTTCGCGCCAGTCGATCTCCAAAACTTTCGCGTGCGTGCGCACAAAAACTGTGGCTTATTAAATTCATGACTGCTGCGAATGCAATCCCGGCCAGAGAGTCCGCTTCAGTGAAGCAGTTCTCCGTGTTCACCGCGAACCGTCTCGGGCGGCTGCACGACCTTGTCTCGTTGCTCGCCTCGCACAACGTCCACGTGCTGGCCATCACCATCCTGGACACCACTGACAGCGCCATTATCCGGCTGGTAACCGACGATCCGGAACAAGCCCGTGAACTGCTGCGCCGGAACGAATTTGCGTTCACGGAAAGCAACCTGCTGGTCGTGGAATTGGATTCCGCCACCGAGCTGAGCGGTCTGATGTCGGCGCTGCTCGAAGCCGAAATCAACATCAACTACATGTATTCCTTCATTCCGCATCCCCAGGGCAAATCCATGCTCGCCTTGAGCATGGAGGATTATGAGATGGCCGAGAAAGTCCTCGCGCGCCATCAGTTCCGCCTGCTGCGCCAGGCCGATATTTCACGCTAATCAAATTCCGCGCGACCAGACTATCGACCAATCCTGTATGGGAAGAACCAGTGACGCGAAAGAGAAGTTGTTGCAAGTCGCTTTTGACTTGATCTGGCAGCAAAGCTACGGCTCGGTGAGTGTCGATGACATTTGCGAGCGCGCCCAGGTAAAGAAGGGCAGCTTTTACCATTTCTTCCCCTCGAAATCCGACCTCGCCGTCGCGGCTTATGAAGAACACTGGCAGGCCAGCCGGCCCAAGTACGACGGGATTTTTTCACCGCTGGTCCCGCCTCTGGAGCGAATCGAAAATTATTGCCATGGAATTTACGAACGCCAGCGGCAAGTCCAGCAGGAAACCGGCCGCGTCCTGGGCTGTCCGTTTGCCTCGGTGGGTTGCGAGTTGAGCACTCAGGACGAAAAAATCCGGCAGAAAGCCGGCGAAATGTTTGAGCGCATGTCCCACTACCTGGAAAGCGCCTTGCGCGACGCTCACAAGGAAGGATTAATCGCAACCCAGGATTTCTCCGCCAAAGCCCGGACGATTTTTTCGCTGGTTACGGGGGTGCTGCTCCAGGCCAAGGTTAAAAACGATGCGGAAGTTCTTCGTGACCTGGGAACGATTGTGCTCCAAATGATTGGCGCCCGGTCGCCCGCTCTTCCTCAAACCGTGAAAGATCCCGGCAGCCCTGTCCGGACCCGGAAAACACCGGCCAGAGTCGTTCCCCCTTCTCCAAGGTTGGGCCAGACCGGAATGGCGGGAACGTAAATACAGTGTCCTTCACCTCGCGGGACTCACCCTGTCGCAGGAATTACGTGGCTGGAGACATGCTTGAACATTTCAAAGACAGTCACTCTTCCTTTGCCATTGAAAATCGCCCTTAATTTTTCGTCGGCATTGATGATCGCCCGGCATTTGACGTCCTGCAATCCGTGCCGCTGAATATAAGTCCAAAGCCGTTTTATGAGTTCGCTGAGCGGCCTCGGTTTGTTGCCGGTGATTTGTGAAAGTTGATCATCAGGCTGCACCGGTTTCAGCAAGGGCCAATTGGATTTGGTCACTCCTCGGGTTCCAACAATTCTTCCAGTCATACGACACCAACTGTGATTGCACTTACTATAATCACCCGGCGCCCGGCTGCCATGGGGATTTGCCCCCAACGCACCCAGCCGCCGCGTTTACAGAACTTGCCAGCGTAATTTTTTCGTCTGGAAGTTGGACGCCAAAGGACCGCTTTCTGTTCAACTGTCAGCGCAACAGAAATTCATCAATTAAAGTGGAATAAAGTTTAACGCCAAATCTCCACTTGCGTTTGCCGCGGGAAATGGCGATGACACAGGCATGAACCGCGCCCTCTGCTGTTGTACCGCAGTCGTTGCCATGCTTTGTTTCCAACCCGGCATTGCCAGCGCCGTCTCCGCTCCCGAACTGTATGTCTCGCCCGATGGTGATGACAGCCAGGCCGGCACGCGGGACCATCCCATCCGCACCTTGCAACACGCCCGCGACCTCGTCCGACTGAACAACCAGCAAATGCAGGCGGACTTCGTCGTTTATTTGGCCAGCGGGACGTATCGCCTCCCCGAACCGCTGGTATTGGAACCGAAAGATTCCGGCACCGGCGGTCACAATGTCGTGTTCAAGGCCCTGCCGGGGCCCAGGCCAATTATCAGCGGCGGTGTGCCGGTGACGGGCTGGAAACTTTCGGATGCGGCCCGGAACATCTGGTCGGCGCCCGCTCCCGCCGCGCTCAAGAACATGCGCCAGCTTTACGTGGACAGTGTTCGCAAGCCGCGGACCGCCGGACGCGCGCCGGTCCAACTGACTCAAACCGAGGACGGTTACAAGGCCGCTTCTGACGTCATGTCCCATTGGCGAAATCCACAGGACATCGAGTTCGTTTACACCGGCGGCGATTCGATTTGGGGCGAGCGCTCGACCGGCATGGGCGGTTGGACGGAACCACGGTGTCCAGTCGCCAACATTGACGGCACGACGATCCGGATGGCGCAGCCGTGTTGGAACAACTCAACGCGGCGCGTAATGCTCCCGCCCAGCCTGCCCTTCAATCGCCCCGCCAACCTCGTCGGTCCCGCAACTCTCCAAGGCAAACAACCGGCCTACATCGAAAACGTCTTCGAGTTTCTGGGCACGCTTGGCCAATGGTATTTTGATCGAACCCAGCGCATGATCTATTATGTGACGGCTCCCGGCGAAGATGTCCTGAAGGAAGATGTGGAGGCGCCCATCCTGGAAACACTCGTGGCCGGAAACGGACAGCCGGAAAACCCGGTGCACAACATCGTTTTTTCCGGCCTCCAGTTTTCGTATGCCACGTGGCTCTTTCCGAATAGCGGCGAGGGCTTTTCGGAGATACAGGCCAATTATCTTGTGACGGGCGAAGATGGCTATTCCGCGCAAGGCCTGGACTCCCTGGTCCCCAACGGCAAGGAACCCTTTGGCGGCTGGACGAAATCCGCCGGGAATGTTTCGTTCCGTTATGACCATGACATCCAGTTTCTGAACGATGCCTTTGTCCATCTGGGCGCTGCCGGGTTGGATCTCGGCAACGGCTCGCAATCGGACCTGGTTGAAGGCTGCATTTTCACGGATACTTCAGGCTGCGGGCTGGAATTGGGCGACGTCACCCTGCCCCAGGCCGGCGATGCGCAGGTCACACGCGACAATCGCATCCTCAACAATCATGTTTTCAACATCGGGGCGGAATTTCACGGCGCGATAGGTATTTGTGTCGGCTACGCGCAACGGACCACCATTCAATATAATCAAATCGACCACGTGCCGTATTCGGGAATCTCCATCGGCTGGGGCGGCTGGCTGGACAAAATCCGCAAACCGGGCCTCGCCAACAATTCGCAGAACAACGTCATCGCGAACAACCACATCTTTAATCACATGCTGCTGCTGTCCGACGGGGGCGGCATTTACAACCAGGGCCTCACCGGCCCAACGCTCGCGGACGGCGAAAAAATCATTGGGAACTTCATCCATGACCAGTTCGGCAGCGGACACGGCATCTATACCGACAACGGTTCCGGGTTGGTGACGATCAAGAGCAACGTTTTTTATCATCCCAACCATGACAACTGGGCCGCGCCGCGAGCGGATTTTCGCGATGGCAAAAACGGAAAGGAGCGCATTCCTTTCGCTGTCGAGGACAATTATTGGCAGGGCAACTCTTACACTTCGCAAGGCGGCCTGGTTGTTCGAGGCAATCATATCATCACCGAACTGGAACAAGCCCCCGCGAAGATTCTCAAGGACGCCGGTCCACGGCCCGAATTCAATGCCATGCTCAAGGAACAGTTCGGCAAACCCACCGCGCCTGAACCTCCGCGACGCGTGGTGGCCGCGCCGGGAAATGGATGCGCCCTGGTTTCGTGGAATCCATCCATTTTCGACAGTGGAGCGCCCGTCGAATCCTACACGATCACTTCCTCGGCTGGTGACAAGGCCACGATCTCCGCGCTTGAATTTCAAAAGCTTGGCTACGTCAAGGTGGGCGGCCTCAGCAATGGTGTTAACTACACTTTCAGCGTCTGCGCCCGCAATGCCAACAGCCTCAGTGTTTCCTCACTTCCATCGCGCCCGATCACGCTCAATTCGCAATCCATCCAACCGCCCGGCGCGCCGCAAGTCAAATCGGCCCGCATTCACGACGGTCGGGCAAGCATTTGCTTCTCAGGGCCTCTGAGCAACGGCGGCAGCCCCGTCATCGCTTATAAATTCCTCATTGAGCCAGGCCATCGCCAGTTCGAACTCACCGGACGCACCGCCCTCACCCTAGATGGCCGGCACGCCACCTATTTTCCGGTGGATGACTTGAAGAACGGCACTGCCTATACCTGCGCGGTGTCAGCGGTAAATGTGGCTGGTGAAGGCGCGAGTGCTCAGGCTCCCATCGTGGGGCTCAATGAAGAATGACGCTCACGGGTACGCATGGCCGACGTGATAAAGGGAAAAGTCTTCCGCGCGCTCCGAGAATCTCAACCGCGTTCCACCCTGCGGAAAGTGGGCGAACGCCTACTGGTCAGGGCTTTGAAACTGCGGCTTGTTGCTTTGAGGAGGGATGTTATGAGAAAAATCACAGTTAAGTTGGCGGGTTTGGGCATCGCGCTGGGGTTGCTCCCGGGTCTTGCCCTTGCGCAGACAGACACCGGCACACAGAATCAAACGCCGTCGGACCAGCAGGGCAACGAGCCCTATCACCAGCACCATCACGCCGGCCATGCCATGCGGGCCAGCAAACTTCTGGGCACCGAGGTGCAATCCAGCCAGGGCGAAGACCTTGGAAAAATCACAGATATTATTGCTGACCCTCAGAGCGGACAAATCACCTTCGCTGTTCTCCAAAGCTCCGGAGCCGCGGGCGGGCCGGAAACCAAGCGGGCCATCCCGTGGAAAGCGCTCAATTTCCAGCCTGGCGGACAGGCCACCGCGAACATCAGCCAGTCGAAGCTCCAGTCCGGGCCAACCTTGGGAACCCAGATGCCTGAATTGGAGGGTCCCGATTACGTCATCGAAATCTACCGTTTCTACGGCGTTGAACCCGGTGCGATGGGCGGCACTGGCTCTGGCATGGGCGAAACAGGACAGGGACAGGGAAGCAGCCAGGCTCAGCCCGGCAGCCCCAACCCCATGCCCAACACTCCGCCTCAGTAAACGTCGCTGTAGTTAGTGTGAATCGAGCTTGAAGGAATCGCAGGGGATCGACCGTGTCTTCGCCATCAAGGGCCGGGTTTAATAGGGACTGAACCCGGGCGGCGGAAATCGGCCGGTCCCCTGTGTGACTTTGCGAACTCAAAACGGGAATCCAACCGAAAACTGGATCGTCCCGGCCGGATCTTGAGGACGCCGGTTCAAATTATGCCCGTATTCCAAACGCACCGGACCGATTGGCGTCTTCCAATAAACGCCGCCCCCAACGGAGTATAGCCCCTGGCTCGCGGGATAGTCCCTGATCGAATGCGCCAGTCCCACCGAATCGGAAAAGACCACCAACGAAAAATTTTCCGTCAATGCTTGTTCGAATTGCACGTTGGCAAGAACGTAAGATTCCGCACCGACGACGTTGCCGAGCGCATCGCGCGGCGCGGCCTCGCCTTGTTGATAGCCGCGCTCTGAATCCGCGCCGCCCGGGAAAAAACGTTTGTTGAACGGCAGATCGAACTGCGGGCCGCCCGGCGTAAACACCGCTCCGTGCGACAATCCCAGATGCAGCCAGTGGCCCGTGCCCAGGGCGTGATGATAGGCGGCAATGAATTCAAAGCGCTCGTAATTGGCGTTGCCGCCCAGATAGTCGGACGCCACTTCGAAATTGCCGGACACACGGTAACCGGCGCGCGGATAAAGCGGGTTGTCCTCGCGATTGTGCCTTAGTTCCCACGTCACCGAACCGACCCGCGCGCTCTGCAAACCTTCGCTGGGACTGAACCCGGTCTGGACCGCGTTAAGAAGCTGATAGCCATACCTCACCTTGGCATCGCTGGCGATGGCTGTGAAATATTCGTGCAACCCGGCGCTGCCTCCATACTCCTCGCGCAGAAACGAGATTTCCTGCCGCCTCAAACCCGACCCGGTAAAAAAACCGTCCACATCGCGCCCGGCCAATTCGGGAATCGTGTAGGTAAGGTCCGCGCTGGAGGTTTTGAACGATTGCACCACCCGCAGATCGGCATGATGAGCGCGCCCAAAAATATTGTTCTCCTCGATTTCAACCCCTCCTTGCAGCAAATCATAAGCCCCGTAGCCGGCCAGAAGACTGACGGTGATCTCCTTGCCTTCGTTCACCTGATAGATCAAATCGCGCGCATGTTCATCCACTGTCTCATAGTGAAGATCGACGGAATCAAAAACCCCAAGCCTCGCAAGGCGAACCCGGCCCCGCTCTGCGGCGGTGCGGTCAAGCAAGTCACCCGGCTTCAACCGCACACTGGCCGCCATGACAGATTCGCGGGTTCTTTTTTCTCCGGCGAAGCTCACTTTCCCAATCGTGACCAGTGGTCCAGTACTGACCCTGGCCAACAAATCGACTTGAATGTTTGTGACAACCACTTCCCATCGCTGGGTCGAAACCGTAACCGCCGTATCGGGAAAGCCGCGATGAAAATTCGTCACCTTCAGCGACTGCATGAAATCCTGCAGCCAAAAGTCGGAATAGGGGACACCTGGATGCACCACTTGGACGGAGGCTGGTTGCTTCGCCTCCGCCGCAAAAGTTTCGACGCGCACGGAGCGAACGATCGATTTCAATCCCTCATCGACCTGAATGGCAACCGCAACCCTTCCTGAGTGGTCATCGATGTCCAACCGTGCGGTTTTGACCCTGGCCTCACGGTAGCCCTGGCGCTGCAACGCATCCCTCAAGCTGGCTTCGCCGCGCCGGAGATTATCCGGCGTGTACACCCTGCTTCTTTTGGAGGGGATCAACCCGCCCGTGGCCCGAAAAAACGCCTCCGCCTTCTTCTCACGAATGGATTTCAGGCCAACGAAATCAATGGCGGCGTAATAATATAGAAGTCCCCTGTCAATCTTGAACACCACCTTGCGCGAGCGTAATGATTGCGGCAACGGCTCGGTCGTCACGCCGGTCCATGTTCGCGTGACGATTTGCCCGTCATCCGCGGTAATGCGAGCGGTGATCCTGGGATGAAGAAAGCCATCGCGATTGAGCTGCGAGGTGATGATGAGGGCCGTGTCTTCGATGAAATTTGCATCGTAATACTCCCGATCCAGTTTACCCTCGAGTAACGCGACCAGCTTCTTGAGGTTTCGGTTTCCCAGAATTCCATAGCCCGTGATTTTCAACTCGGCTTTGGGCGCCTTCTCGCCGTGCTTGCCACGGAAGGTGGCACACCCCGTCAAGGCCAGGATAAGCCCAAGCATCGTGACGCACATCACGAGATGTAGTCGATGAGTGGTCGTGAAAAATGGCATTACTGGACTGCGCCCGTCCCCGGGCGCGGCAGCATCCAAAGTTTCGAAGGCTCCAGTCAATCCGGGCGCGTTACGTTCCTTGTGGCTTGCTGCGCCCGGGGACGGGTGCGCTCCGCGCAAGAGCGTACCCGCCGTCGCTGCGACATTGCTCGGGGCCGCATTCTTCACGTTACCTGGAATAGACCTTCCATTTTAAACTAAATACCAGCTCCTCGAACCGATTGTATTCTCCAACGATCGACAAGGTCTGGCTCAATCGGTATTCGAGTGAGTACGTCTGCCCGCCCTGTTCCGTAAGATATTCGCCGGAGCGGATGGTGAGCCGGTCGGAGTCGCCGCCGGGTCCAAACTTGGAAAGGAAACTTTTGCCCAGGAACACGGCGAGTTGCTGGGCTCGCTGTTGTGTGGTGAAACTGCCCTCGCCTTCGGGCAGGACTCCCGCCGTTACCATGAGCAGCACCTGTTCCGAGGTAAGCGGTGGCGTCGAGGTAAACTCGATCTTGGGCTGGGTGGCCGGGCCGCTAATTTCCATTCGAATGTCATAGCCAAATGTCCTGCTGGCGGCGGTGACGAATAGCTGGGGCACGAAGGGATTGTCGCTGAACAGGGAGATCAAGCCCTGTTTGATTTGCAAATTGGTGAAGGGAAAAAGAACCGTCCCGGACGCGATTCTCGCCTCGCCCACCGCAACCGGCTCGCGGAGTGTGCCATGCACCTTGAAATTGGGCGAGATCCCACCAGTGAAATAAGGGGTGCGAACTTTCAAAGCATTGGTGCCCACCACCGCCAGGTCCACGCGCCAATCCGCGAAAGGCCTGGCCGAAACACTGAAAAAAGGAGGGCGCTGCTCCGGCGTGGACACCTCTCCGGGGATCAGAGTGGCAAGGTCTTTCAAATAGAAGCTGTTCCGTAAATTCAGCGTGCCTGACAACACCGGCTCTCCTTCGCCCGCGTACGCAAGGGTGACGTTCACGTCGCTGCGCACAATGACGTCCGGCTCCCGCACGAGGGGAACGTTCGCGCCGCTCACTCTGAATTCGAACTGCGGCATTTTCCTCTTCACGATCGGTTCGAGATCAGCGCCCCCCGCGACGTTGAGCCGTCCGCCGCCGAGAAAACCGGTAAAGGTCTGAATGATCACGCGGTGGCCCACGAATTTTAGTTGAGCGTTGGCGTCCAGGAAAGCGCCCATCGTCCCCAAAGGCTGCGTGGCCGCATCCATGATCGTTAACGACCCGTTGAATTCTGCTCCGGGTTGAAGCGCTATATCCAGGCTCAGCTTGCCTTGCGGCGCCAGCGCCTCGGGAAACAGCGGCGCGAATGCGGCAAGCTGCGCCTCCGACGCCGTCAACCGGGCCGTGGCTCGATTCCAATCAATCATCGTCAAGGGACTTCCGGTAAACTTTCCGGTTAAAGGAAACTCGCCGTTGACGGTGATTGGCTGGCCTTGCGCCAACACTCGAAATTGATCGAGCTTTGCCCGGCCCTCCGCAAGAGTCAGGTTGGCGGTCAAATCTTCGAGGCGAACGTTTCTTCGCGAAGGCTTCAAGAGCTCAACTCCCCGGGCCGAGAGCGCCAGCTTGCCCTGCGGCGCTTTAAGGGTTCCCGAGATGGTGAGATCAAGGCGCGGTTCCTGAAACCGGATTCCCACCAGCGCGGCCATCTCATTCCAGAAAGCCGCGTTGGGCCGGGTGGAGGCGGAGAAATTTATAGGCTGCGCTTCCTGGAGGTTGAAAATGTGGGTGGCGCGTCCGGGTTCAATTGTCAAAGGCATGGCGCCCTGGCCGGAAAGCACCGTTTCCGTGCCCGTGCTCACATCGAGACGGCGCACGGAAACCCCGTTTCCGTCGCCGGAAGCCTCGAGTTGAGCCGAAAAGTTCGTGTTACCGGATTCGAGTAGCGTGGCAGTCAGACCAACGTTAAAGCTCGCCGGTCCATTCGTCCAGGCCCCGGAAAATGTGAACTCTCCAAAACGAATTCGCGGCAGAGATTTAACGAAAAAATCCTGAAAAAGAGCCAGGTCGATGCCCTGAGCAGAACTTGAAACCGAGCCCGTTGATGGCCAGGCGACGCGGGTTTCCAAGCTCAGTTCGCGATCTTTTCCCTCCCAGCGCAATCCCTCGACATTCACAACCCAGGGTCCGGGAGGATTTTTGTTGTCCGCATTGGACCGCTGGCAGGAAATAAGAAATGGTTTGCTTAACTTAAACTCGCTCTCCCCGCCCTTGCGCAAATCCAAGCCGTCGATGCGCAGACTGGTCTGCTCAGAGATCTTGCCCGAGCCTGTCATCACAAGTGACGATTCGCCCGCCGCGAATCGTGCACTTAATTTTTCGAAGGAAGTGCCATGCCCCTGCACATCCACCTGCGCTTTCAATGGCTTCAGATTGCGCACGGCCAATCCATCTATATCCGCGTGGACTGTGTACACCGGGTTTTGCCACGGACCCGACAATTCGCCTGAAAGTGCGACCGTTTTTGTTTGCAGCGCACGGCTGCCGATATTCGTCGTTGAAAGATGGAAGGCAGTGGCCGGAAAGCCGCCTGGGCCGGGTCGTAAGCTCGCTTCGCCGTCCAACTTGCCGGTCAGGGCAACCCAGGGCTGCTGTGCAAGATCCGCTTCAATTCGCGCCACCGCCTCCGGGCTGAGCAGATGCCCTGTGAAATCCATCTGCACTCCCCGGGTCAATTGCGCCTTCAACCATGGCAACGAAACAACCGCAGTCTCAATCGTAACCGTTCGCATGTCGCCTGTAGCCCGAACGGCGGCCTGTACCGGTGGAACCGTGGTATTAATCAGAGGCTTTGCGCTGGCATTCAGATCCACCACAAACCGCCCATTTTCCCAACGGCCCTCCAGTGAACCACTCAGATCTTCGTAACCTGTAGCTTTAATCGCACCTGCCGGAACACGGAATGATTTGGCGGTGACCGCAGCCTGTTCCGGGATCCAGCCTTGTCGTCCAAACCGGGTGGTGAGATCAAACCGGTTGCTGCGCCAAAACACCGCGCCCTTCAATTGCACGGAAGCGGCGTCTTCCGCAATAAGAAGCTGTGAATTGAGATCCAGCGAATCCACCCTCACGGACGTCCGCCAGGAGAGATTGGTGGTCGCATCAATTTGCATGGTTCCCGCTTGACCAGACTTCGGCTCGAAAAGGTGGGCAGCTATTTTCCCCTCATCCCAATTCACACGAGAAAGGACGATGGTGCTGCGGTCAATCTCGACAGTGCCGTTGGTAAAGGCAGCTTCCGGCAGCCATTTTTTTACGGTCTGGAGATCGGTGGCGGCCATCCGCATTGTTTCATAAGCCGAGGAACCTGATGAAACCATTGCGCTTTTGGTTTGATTGGACACGGCCAGACGCCAGTCCGAAACCTGCAGCCATCCACTCGGGGATTTTCGTTGGCCGAAATAGAGCCGCCATAACCAGGCCGTGGGAATCAGGGCTTCAATCCTTCGGGCTTCGAATTTCGTATTGCCCCGGACGAAAGTAACTTTTTGCAACGCGAACCGTGTGTAGCCGATCCGTTCGCAGGCAGCGTAGCGAACGCCATAGCGCTGCAAAATAGGGCGAAGCACCCACGGAAACCAAATCGGAAGCGCCGCCACCAACATGACCAACGCGAGTAAAATAACTCCCACCCACAGAAGGACCTTTCGTTTGCGATTTGCCATGCCGGGCCTTGTTCCAAACCGCGTGCAATATACCCTTTAGAGGAAACTCTGCACCAACTCCTTCACTACGGACTAATCACTAATCCCATTTCCAATCAAAGCCGGTTTCAACCGCAGCGCTGAAACGCCTTTCCTACCTCTGCGCTCGCGCGCTTCCGCCCTTGACCAGCGCCTCGACTTCCTTCAACGACGCCATGGAGGTGTCGCCGGGCGTGGTCATGACCAGCGCACCGTGCGCCGCGCCATATTCAACGGCCTTTTGCGGATCGTTGAAAGCCATAAAACCGTAGATGAGGCCCGACGCAAAGCTGTCCCCGCCACCCACACGGTCGAGGATTTCCAAATCGGGCCGCGGCGTTGCCTGGTAAAATTTGCCCGCCGCCCAACAAATCGCGCCCCAGTCGTTGCGCGTCGCCGACTTCACCGCGCGCAATGTCGTGGCCGTCACGCGGAAATTCGGAAATTCCTTCACGGCCTTTTCGATCATTTGTTGGAACGCGCTGACGTCGATTTTCGAGATGTGCTCGTCCACGCCTTCGACTTCGAATCCCAGGCACGCGGTGAAATCCTCTTCGTTGCCGATCATCACATCGACGTGCTTTGCTATTTCGCGGTTGATGCGTTGCGCACGTTCCTTGCCGCCAATCGCTTTCCACAGGCTTGGGCGATAATTTAAATCGTAGGAAACGATTGTCCCGTGCTTCTTCGCCGCCTGCACGGCTTCCACGACCACCTGCGGCGTCGTGTCCGACAGCGCGGCGAAGATGCCGCCAGTGTGCAACCAGCGCACACCTTGTTTGCCAAAAATATCCTCCCAATCGAAGTCGCCCGGTTTGAGTTGGGACACTGCGGTATGGCCGCGGTCGAACGTGGCTACCGCACCGCGAACGCCGAAACCGCGCTCGATGAAATAAATCCCGTTCCGCGCCGCGCGTCCCACGCCATCGAACGGAACCCACTTGATGAACGATGTATCAACGCCGCCTTGAAGAATGAAATCCTCGACCAATCGGCCAACGTCGTTGTCGGCGAATGCAGTGCAAACGGCTGTGCGCAAGCCAAAGCAACGGCGCAACCCGCGCGCCACATTGTATTCGCCTCCGCCTTCCCAGACCTTGAACTCCCGCGCCGTGCGCACCCGCCCTTCGTTCGGATCGAAGCGCAACATGACTTCTCCCAAGGCGATCAGGTCATATTTGCAGGAGCCAGCGGGCTTGATGTTCAAGATGCTCATGGGAGGAGCTTAATAGGGATTGCGCGCGGGAGGCGCAAGACCTTTCCGAGCCCGTGGAGCGCAGATTCCTGCTCTGCGTAATGCCAGGTTTTGGTTGGCGCAAAGCAGGAGCTCTGCGCTCCGTTCCTTCGCTGCCTTGCCTAACGACTCACGCCACAGTCACGGCTTTGTTCAGATAAACATCCTGAATCGCATTGAGCAGCGCGACGCCTTCCTTCAGCGGACGTTGAAACGCCTTGCGGCCTGAAATCAAGCCCGTGCCGCCGGCGCGTTTGTTGACGACCGCCGTAGCCACGGCGTTCTGCAGGTCCGCCGCGCCTTTTGATTCACCGCCGCTGTTGATCAGCCCCGAGCGGCCCATATAGCAGTTGGCCACCTGGTAACGGCACAAATCGATGGGATGATCGCTCGTCAGTTCGGTGTAGATGCGTTCGTCCAGCTTGCCGTAACTTGAGCTGCCGGTATTGAGCGCTTTGAACCCGCCGTTATTCTCCGGCAATTTTTGTTTGATAATATCCGCCTGGATGGTCACGCCCAGATGGTTCGCCTGGCCGGTGAGGTCCGTCGAAACGTGATAGTCCTTGTCTTGTTTGAAAGCATTGTTGCGCAGGTAGCACCAGAGCACGGTGGCCATGCCCAGCTCATGCGCTTGCGCGAATGCGTGACTGACCTCGACGATTTGCCGCGTGCTTTGATCCGATCCAAAATAGATCGTGGCACCGACCGCCGCCGCACCCATGTCCGCGGCCTGTTTCACCGTGCCAAACATGATCTGGTCGAACTTGTTGGGATACGTAAGCAGTTCGTTGTGATTGATTTTAACGAGGAAGGGTATCTTGTGCGCGTATTTCCGCGCCACCGCACCGAGCACGCCGTAAGTCGAAGCCACCGCGTTGCAACCGCCTTCGATCGCCAGCAGAACAATGTTTTCGGGGTCGAAATAATCCGGGTTCTTCGCAAAGCTCGCCCCGGCCGAATGCTCAATCCCCTGGTCCACCGGCAGAATCGACAGATAACCCGTCCCGCCCAACCGGCCATGGCCGAACATCCGCTGCAGATTGCACAACACGCGCGGATTGCGGTCGCTGGCGCTGTAAACGCGGTCCACGAAGTCCGGTCCGGGGAGGTGCAGCCGCTCTTTGGGAATTTTTGGGTTGTTGAAGCCGAGCAGTGATTGCGCTTTGTCGCCCAATAGTTGTTCAATCGATGTCATAATTTTCAATTTCTAATTGTTAAATGCGGCCGCGGTTCGATTTGCCAGTGTTTTCTGACTATTCGGACCGGCATCCCGGCAGGATTCCAAGCGGGAATGGGCTGGTGGAAGGCCAGCCCATCGATTTCGCCCATTCAAACCAACCCTACTAACCTGAGCAAAACCTTACTTCACGTTGCGGAGCCCCTCTCCACGCCGTTTGCCATTTCCTTGACCATTCTTGCCGCCGCCGCAGGCCATGTCCGGGCTGGCCAATCCCAACTCCGGTAGTGAGCGCTCATTCAGCACTCGCACCATAATCACTCTGCCACACCGGTTGCTCTATTGAAAGCAAAAAGCCAGCCCAACGCCGAGAAAAACCCTTGCAACTCCTCGACCTCACGCTCGCAAACTCGCCGCGCTGATTCCCACAAATTCCGCATGCAACCGCGCATACACCCCGCCGGCGGCCAGAAGCGATTCGTGATTGCCGCGCTCGACGATGCGACCATTGTCCAACACAAGGACCAAATCCGCTTTTCGAATCGTGCTGAGCCGGTGTGCCACCACAAAGGACGTGCGTCCGCGCAACAACGCTTCCAGAGCCTTTTGCAAACGCGTTTCCGTGACGGTGTCGATCGCACTCGTCGCCTCGTCGAGCACCAGAATGCGCGGGTTGGCTACCAAGGCTCGCGCGAAACATACCAACTGCCGCTGGCCCAGCGAAAGCGAGGTGCTCCCGTCACCCACGGGTGTGTCCAAGCCGTCCGGCAAGGACTCGATCAAATCCGCGCAATCCAGCGCCTCCAACGCCGCGTGCACTTCGGCCACGGTGGCTTCGCGCCTTCCGAGGCGGATGTTTTCAATCACCGATCCCGCAAACAGGAAATTATTCTGCTGCACGCTGCCCATTTGCGAGTGCAGCGATTCGCTCGTTACGTCCAGTAGATCGATTCCATCCACCCGCACGCGTCCGCGCGTCGGCAGATAAAACTTCTGCAGCAATCCCACGATGGTCGTCTTGCCGCTGCCCGTGTGGCCCACGAGGGCCACGGTTTGGCCGGGTTCGACAACGAACGAAATGTCTTCGAGCACCCGCCGGCCCGGCTCATATTCGAAATGCACAGCTTCAAATTCAACCCTCCCGTGAATGTGCGGCAGCGGCTTTGCCGCCGGAGCGTCCCGCCAATCGGGCTCCAGATCCATCAAGCGGAAGAAACGCTCCGCTCCGGCCATCGCGGTAAGCGCCTGGTTGTATTGATTGCCGATGACCTGGACCGGCTCAAAAAAAAGGTTCGCGAGAAAGAAAAACATCACGAGGTCGCCCACATCCATGTGCAGCCAGCCTTGCCATTGCAAGGCGCCGTAACCGCCCAACAGCGCCATTGCGCCGAGGAAAAGCTGGCTCTTCATTTGCAGGAGCGGCACGAACACGGCCGAGGCGCGGGCGACCCCCTGGTTGTTTTCCCAATGCAGTCCGAGCAGCTTGCGAAAGAAGCCCGCATTGACTTCCTGCCGCACGAAAGCCTGCGTCACGCGGATGCCGTTGACAGATTCGGCGAGCGTCGAAGTGAGCCGGCTCCAACTCTCCTGCACCTTGCGCAGTTGATGGCTCATTTCCGCGCGGTAGCGCTGGTTGACCACCCAGATGATGGGCACCAGCACCAGCATGACCGCAAAGAGCTTCCAGTTGTACCAGGCCATCATTGCCGCCGAGACGGCCATTTGCAACGCCTGCACGATCGATACAAACGCCACTTCCTGCACGCCCACCTTCACGCTGTCGATGTCCGAGGTCATCCGGCTGATAATCCGGCCAAATTTGGTGCGAGTGAAAAACGACATCGGCATGCCCATCAACTTTAGGAACAAATCCGAACGCATGTCATGAACCACCGCCTCGCCGAGTTCGAGCGCGAACCGCTGGCGAAAATGAAATACGCCGACTGTGCACAAAACCAACGCCAGAAAAGTCCCGGCATACACAAAGATGGCGTGCTGATCGCGGGCCGCCACGGGGCCTTTGATTGTCGCGCCAATCATCCACGCCAGCATCGGCATTTGCACACCGCGCAGAAGAGTGAGGCAGAGCAATGCATTCCGCTTGCGCGCGTAAGGCCGCGTGTAAGTCCAAATCCGGCGGATCAATCGCAAGCTGAGCGGCGCGCGGTCCACTTCACCTTCCTCCATCGGCCGAAAGTACGTGATCGCTTCGCGCGGGTCCAGATGACGATCGCCCTTGGGTTCGGTGAACATTCGGGAGGCGGCGGTCGTGGGGGTTCGATGATCGCTCATGTGAACCTCCCCGGCGCGCGCTCGGCCCCGATCGGCTCGTCCTCATCCAAGTCCATCAATTGCAGCATGGCCGCCTCGCGGTACGGGCCGGGCAGCCGCACGATTTGTGAGTGCGTGCCCGTTTGGACCAATCGCCCGCCATCGAGGACGAGAATGATATCAGCCCGCCGCAACAGGCTCAGCCGGTTTGCCACCACAAAGGTCGTTCGCCCCGCCATCGCATGCCGCAATGCGGACACAATCTCGTGCTCCGTTTTGGGATCAACCGAAGCGGTCGGATCATCCAGGATCAAAATGGGCGGCTCCAGCAACAAAGCCCGCGCCAGGGCCAATCGTTGCCGCTGGCCGCCGGACAAGTCCACGCCCGATTCGCCCAGCACCGTCTGGTATCCCTTCGACAGCGCGAGGATAAACTCATGCGCCGAGGCCGCCTTCGCGGCGCGCTCAATCTGCTCTTGCGTGGCATGAGGATTGCCGAAGGCGATGTTCGCCGCGACTGTGTTTGAAAACAAAAAGCTCTCCTGATAAACGATGCCGATTTGCCGGCGGTACGCATCGAGATCGAGGTCGCGCAAATCTGACTGGTCGGCAAGAATTCGCCCTTGTTGCGGATCATAAAATCGCGGAATGAGGCTTAACAGGGAAGTTTTGCCCGCGCCGGTCATGCCGAAAATGCCGACCACTTGTCCGGGCTTCGCTTCGAATGACACGGAATGCAACACCGGCGCCCCCGTCTTGTATCCGAACGTCACGTGATCAAACACGATGCTGCCGGTCAATCGTCCCGGCGCGAGCGCGCCTGGCTTGTTTTGGACTTCCAATGGCGTGTCAAGCACCTCGAAGACGCGCCGTGCCGCCGTCAAACTTTGTTGCACCGAGTTGGCGATGGTTGAAAGGTTTGCGACCTGCCCGGTGAACTGTTGCAACAAACCCGCGAACACGACCAATCCCCCGCCCAAGGGGATCCGACCCTGCACATACAACCAGCCACCGTATGCAAATAAAATGGCCAGGCTCAACTGCGACAAGAGTTGCGTGGCCGGAGTGAAGATTGACAGGTCCCAAAAGATTCGCCGCTGTTGCGCCGATACTTCATTGTTGCCTTGCTCGAACCGCTCGATGCACCCGCGCTCCGCCGCAAAACCCTTGACAGTTTGGATGCCCAGGACGCTTTCGGAAAAAAGTTGCACCAACCCGTCATACAACTCCCGGTTGCGCAGGTAGCCGGGCCGCAAACGGTTCGAGTAATAATGTGTCACCCACGCCAGCGGCACCGAAACCGACAGACAGGCGACGGTCAAAGCCGGATGAATCCGCCACATGAAGACAAAGTAAGCGCCGAGCGTGATAATCATGTTGATGCCCTGCAAAACCACGCCGTCCACAAACAGCCGAGTGTTCTGCACATCGCCGGTGAGGCGATTGAAGATCGAGCTGGAGCCGTTGACTTCAAAGAAGCGGAAGCTCAGCCGTTGCAGCTTGGCGTAAAGCTTGTCGCGCAAATCGGGCACAATCTTTCCCTGAGTCAACCGGGCCGTCGCCATGTTGTAGGAATAAGTCAGGACCGCGCGCAGCAAGGCCTGCGCGACAATGGCCAGCGACAAAAATGTCACCACGTCCAATGGCTTCCAGCGAGCCGGCGGCTTCCATCCAAACGGAAACGCCGGCGCGCCAAGCGCGGGATCAAGGGCATGCCGAATCACATCGATCACCACGCCCAACAATTGCAATCCCGCCAGCGCCAGCGCCAGCAGCAGGACACTCAAGGCCAGTGACAACAGGCAGTCCGCGCGAAACTGCCAGGCCAGCCCCAGCAACCGTCGCGTCAGTTCACCCGTCGAATACCGACCGTCATTTGGATTTTCAGAACCCGTTTCAGACATCGTCACGGTTACTCTGCCAAACCTCAGCAGGTTAGGGAATGGGAATTAGAGTTTTGGCGTGCTGGAGCATTGTATTGTGCTCTCGCTCTGACGAATCCGCCTTGCAAACTTGGAGCACTGCACCACCCTTCAATTTGCCGGTGTCCGGGGTAACTGCACAAGCGGTCAATTACTCCGTCACCAATTCCGCGCTTGTTTTTCACCCAGGCGCGGCTAACAATCCTTCCACCCAAATATGAAACGGATCTCGCCTCTTCTGCTCGCCGCCTTTCTGCTCTCATTTTCCGCGCTCTCGCCGTCAGCGCAGACGCCGCCGGCCAACTCACACTTAGAACTTCCGGCCACGGATGACGGACTCCCCGGGGCCGGACCGATTCGTCGTTACGATTGGTTTCGCAAGCTTTGGCTGGAGAAGCGCACGGCCTTCGCCAAACACCTCCAGCAGGACCAGGGCGCGCTCGTATTCCTTGGTGATTCCATCACACAGGGCTGGGGTGACGATTTCAAGGGAAAATTCACCGGGATAAAGGTGGCCAATCGCGGCATCAGCGGCGATACGACGCGCGGCGTGTTGATCCGCTTGCAGGAGGACGTGCTCGATGTGCATCCGGCAGGTGTCGTTCTGCTCATCGGCACCAATGATCTTGAAGAGAATGCCGATCCTGAAACCATCGCAGCGAACTTAAAGCTTATCCTGGCCAAGTTGAAGGAGAGCAACCCGAAGATGCCAATCATTCTTTGCCAGGTGTTCCCCAGTTCCGAATCGAAAAAGCGCCCCGCCAGCCAGATCAAAAAGATCAATCGACTCTACGCCGCCGCTGTGAAAGGTGACGCGCAAATCACTTTGCTCGAAACCTGGGTTCTCTTTGCCAACCCGCAAGGCGACGCGAAAGCCGAGGAGTTTCCCGATTTACTTCATCCGAACGAAATCGGATACGCGAAGTGGGCCGCGGCCTTGCGGCCGCTGCTCGCCACGCTTGATTTCCTCGACACCACGCCGGACCAATTCACGCCCGAGCCGGGTTTCGTGAGTCTCTTCAATGGACGCGACCTTACCGGCTGGGGCTATCGCCCGACTTCTGAAGGGGACATCCGCGCGGCCAAAAGAGAACAGGGGCGACCGAACGCGCCTGCGTGGCCAATCGTGACGGAGGCGGTCAACTTTGATGGCAAGACCGCGAGCGATGATGGCCGCTATGTCGCGAAGAATGGCCGCTTGATCGTCATGACCGCGCCGGAATACCGGAGGATTCAGGAGATCTCGACCACCCGTGAGTTCCCCAAGGATTTCATCCTCAAGCTCGAATTCCGCGCCGCGCCGTACGCCGACAGCGGCATCTTCATTCGAGAGCACCAACTCCAATGCCGCGACTACCTCCTCGCCGGCCCTTACAAAGACCTCAAGCAATACAAGCCCCAGGACTGGAACGAAATCGTCATCGCCGTGACCAACAACGTGGCCTACTGCACCTGCAACGGCGAAGTCCTTGAAGCCGCTTATAAAGTGCCTGCCACGGGCCCGATTGGCCTTGAGGGCGACCGCGGACAGGTGGAATACCGCCGAATCCGCTTGCAGGAACTTCCATAAACGAGGCCGAGCCTTCAACGAGCTTAATTCCACTGACCGGAAATTCGTCAAATGAGCGCGCCACCATTGGGATTTCAGCGTGTCAAAGTGATTGCGCTGTCGGTGCTCGATGCGGATCGCGCCAATCGGTTTTACAGTGAAACCCTGGGATTGCCGCCGGCGTATGAAGGCAGCGAACAGGTCGGATATCTCCTCGGTCAAACGATTTTGATGCTCAAAGCGAATTGGTACGCACCCCCAACCGAAGCGCCGAATCCGCGCATCACCATCGCAACCGACAATGCGCCTCAAACCGAGCAGGCGCTGCGTGCGCGGGGCGTTGTCATTGCCGACCCGGTCCAGGCTTATGACGGGTTCCACGTCGGCAGTTTTCTGGACAGCGAAGGGAACAAGCTTTGGTTTTGCTCGCCGGTGTAACCGTCTGCCGTTATTGCCCCGAAATCTTGTAAAACGCGCCTGCGTTCGTCACCGGAATCGTTACGGTATTCGTGTTCAACGGACCAGCAACGGTTTGCCACGAAACATTGACCAGGTCAGTGGACATCAAAACCTGATAGGGACCCACGCCACCGGTCCAGCTCAGGACGAGGTTGCCGCCCTGGAGCGCGATGGCCGCGTTGATGGGGACTTCGGTCACGACAATGTTCATGGTTGCGCTGCCGGAAAGGCTGCCCGGATCGGTAACGCTGACGACGAAGCTATTCGTGCCAATGTCGCTCGGAGATGGCGTGCCGGAAAAGGCGCCGCTACCGACTACGCTCAACCATGCCGGACCACTGACTTTCGCAAAGGTTAGTGTGTCGCCGGGATTCGGGTCGCTGGCAGCGGATGCAAGCGAACCGGAATAGGCCTGCGCGACGGTGGCGCCCGGCTCCGAGAAAGGATTGCTGGTAAAAGACGGCGCACCATTCACGTAAATGGACATGGTCGCATTGCTGAACAATCCGCCGGAATCGGTCGCGCGCACCACAAAAATGTTCGTGCCGGCATTGGCATTGGCGGCGGTGCCGGACAGCGAACCGTTGGCAGCGATATTCAGCCACGCCGGACCACTGACGGCCGAGAAACTGAGCGTGCCTCCGGCGTTCGGGTCGGTGGCGTTGGTTGCAATGGTCCCGGAATAGGCCTGACCCGCGTTAATACCCGGCTCAGTAAATGGATTGTTAATAAAGGACGGCGCGACGTTCACGTAGATGAACATCGTCGCATTGTTGGACAAACCACCCGGGTCGGTGGCACGCACGAGAAAAGTGTTGGTCCCGAAATCCGTGTTGGCCGGCGTGCCCGAGAGCGCGCCATTGCCGGCGACACCGAGCCATGCCGGGCCGCTGATTTTCGAAAAGGTGATGGTGTCACCGTTCGGGTCCGAAGCATTGGCGGTCAGAGAACCTGAATAAATCTGGCCTGAGTTCGCATTCGTCCTGCTAAAGGGATTGCTGGCAAAAGTGGGCGGGAAGTTGGTGCGCACCGAGTAGTGCGTTTGCACCTGGGCGGCGCTCAATGCGTAATTGTAAATGGCCACTTCATCCATGCTGCCGTTGAACTGAGCGTCATAGGCCGTCGTGCCCGATTGGCGCGAGCCGATGCTCATCGCGTTTGTCGAGCCCAGGATTCCGCTGCCGGCGGTGATGGTGCCGGAAGCGTTCGAAACTCCGTCCACGTAAAGGACGACGAAGCCGCTCGCCTCGTTGCAAACGCCCACCAGATGATGCCAGTTGCCGTTCGGCGCGATGGTGCCGTTGGCCAGATGCACGCCGCCGCCGCTATCGCGAACAAAGAAACGAAAGGCATGGCTGCCACTCCCGCAATCCAGATTGAACTGCTCGCCTCCTCCGCCGGTTCCTTTGGTGATCAGGCCGGCATCCGTCGTCTGCGCGTTTCCTTTCACCCAGGCTTCCACCGAAAATGCCGAATTGCCGGCACTCGAGAAATCGATATTGACGCTGCCGACGTAGCTGCCCGTGCCCGGGCCAAACTTTGCCGCCGTATCCGAGTCAACGGGATTATAGCCCGGTTGGTTAAGCGTCGTGCTGTTGTAAACGCCGTTGAGGCCGGAGCGATAATCATGCGCCACCGTTCCGCTCGCCTCGTCCAGCCGATAGTAGCTGATCGGATGATCGGTAATGACCTGCTGCACATAAGGACTAACGGGCACGGCGACAACGGTCAGCGACACAATGCTGCTCGTGGCGGTGCCGATGGAATTGCTGAGTATGGCCGCGTAGTTGCCGGAGTTGGCGAGCTGAAGGCTGTTCAGTGTGAGGTTTGAACTCGTCGCACCCGGAACAGGCGTGCCGTTCTGCGTCCAGGAGTAACTCAACGGCTGCGCGCCGGCGCCCTGAACGGACAGCGTCGTACTGCCGCCCGCGAAAAGAGAAAGGCTGGTCGGATTGGGCTGTTGCGTCACGACCGGAGCCCGAAACACCGTAAGCGAAGCGACCGCGCTGGTGGCGGTATTCAGCGAATTGGTCACGACCACGTAATAATTGCCCGCCTGATTTGTTTGCACGTTGGGCAAAGTCAGGGTGCTGCTGACCGCCCCGGAAATCGCCCCTGTGGGACTGTACCACTGGAAAGCCAGCGGCGGAGTTCCCATGGCTCCCACGGTGAATGTCGAACTCGAACCAGTGGTGCTGTTGGTGGTGGGTTGTGGTTGTTGGGCGATGACCACCTGTGGCGGCATGATTGCGCCGCTCACCCCGAATACGCCCGTATCCTGAGTGCCGCCGGCGACGGGTTTGGTGAAAGTAATCGAGGCGACGGGTTGGTTCAGCCCGAACACCGCTAGATTAATTATGGTCTGGTAGAGGTTCGGATTGCTGCCACCGTTGTTCTCCGTGAAAAGGCCGGTGCCCAGATCCAGCCGGCCAAAACCCTGGAGGGCCACGTTGGCGGTCGTGCCGAACCAATCCTGCGCATTAAAATTGAACGTCTGGCTTGTTGTGCCGTTCGTGAAGTGGATGACCAGCGTGCCGGTCCCGCCTCCGTTGGCTGATGAAGCGAGGATGGCCAGGGAATTATACGATTGCGGGCTGGTGAATGTGAGCGTCCCCGAGGCCGCATAGGTATCCCCCATCAACAGCACGTTCGTAGCAGTCCCATACGGTCCCAACTGAAAGGCCGTGGTGCCGTCGGCCTGGCTGGTGAAACTGCCGCTGGAAGGCAGTCCCTGCGTGCCGCCGCTGCCGCTTACCTGCGGATTCGCATTCAAGCCGGCCTGGTAAAAACAGATGTTGTTCGGCAAATCGAAAGCCGTCGCGCCTTTGTTGGCCAGGGTCGCGTTGGCGGGAACGATCACACCCGCGTTAAACCCGCTCACCGCAATTGGGAAATTCGCGGGCGACACAACCAACGTGAATAAGCGGGTTTGCACCACCCCACTGGTCACGTTGGTGATCCAAATTGTCGAGTAATACGTCCCTGCCCCGAGACTCGTGGTCGCGGCGGTATTCAAGCTCACCGTCACAGTAGTAGCCGTGCCGGACGCGAGCGTCCCGCTGCTCGCCGAGGCATTCAACCATACTGAGGTGTTGTTCAGGCTCCAATTGAGCGGCAGCGCGCTGACGTTGGTCAGGGAAAAATCCAGGGACGCGGCGTTGAATGGAATCCCGAAGGGCGTCATTAAGGTAAAGCCGATGCCCGGCGTCACGTTCAGCTTGTCAAGTGGCGCGGCCAGGACATTGATCATGTTGCTCCCATTGGGTGAACCCCAGCCGGTCGCAAGGTCATAACCTCCGACGGCAAAGAAGTTCGCCGGGCTGCCGCTGTTGGTATTGTTGCCGGTCGTGATGTCGTGAAATATCGTGGCGTAGCTGGGATTGGTGTTGCCGATTCCATAGAGGATCGGGTTGAGGAACCCGATGCTGGCGCGGCCATTGGCAACGGCCTGCTGGTTGACCAGGGCCATGAAGCCAGCCCACAGCGGCGCGGCTGCACTCGTGCCACCCACCGTTCCAGACTGTCCGTTTTTCAAATACCAGAAGATTACGGTATCGGCGAGAATGGATACGTCGGGAAAGTTTCGTTGGGAGGTTGAACCGTGATTGGTGGACATGTTCATGCCCACTTGGTAGCTCGGAATGGTGTAATGCGGCGTAATCCCGCCACCGCTGCCGATCCAGGTGGTTTCGGATTGCCACGGCCCACGGGGTCCACTGGTGGTCAATCCGGTTCCGCCCACCGATACAATGTTGGGGTCGTCCGCGGGCGCGAAGATGGTTTGCGAAGAGTTGTACGCGCCGCCGTCGCCCGCAGCCACGAAGAAATTCTGCCCCTGCAGGGCAAATTGCGCGAAGACATTGTCCATCGTCGAGGGCGGAGGGTAAACGCCGAAGGAACAACTCAATTGTTTGGCTTTGTTGTCAGAGGCCATCTGGTTGAGGATGTCGATCATGCTGCTGCCTTCGTAAACGATGATGGTCGCGCCGGGCGCCATGCACATGGCCATGTCGATGTCCAAAGTTTCCTCGCCGTCGTCCGTGCCGGGCGCCGGGATCCCGCTAAGGCCGTCCAAAAGGACGTTCGTAACGGTGATATTCGGCAAGCCCGCAGCCTGCTTGTAGAGGATGATGTCGTTGGTGAAGTACTCGCCGAGTTCGAACAACCCGATCGTTTGCCCCACGCCAGTCAGGGTAACTCCCGGAGCGTAGGCCGCCCGGAAGTCGAAGCCGATGTAATCCCCGCCCTGCCCCGAACCGGTGGCAAATGATTTCACACCGCCGGCATCGTCCCGGCGTATCAGGTTCATTGGCCGCGGCGGCATAAAATCATCCAGCCCGCAAACCTCCTGCACTGGAACCGCCAGATCGAGCGAAGGCTCGGCATCGGCGGCGTGAAAAGTCCGCGCCTCGGTTGGATGCGGATACACTCGCATGGTGACATGCAACGTCCGTTCGATGTCCGCGACCGACCCGCTGACATCCACCACGACGCGGTTGGAATACGTGCTCGTCACCTTGAAACCGTTTGCCCGGGCAAAATCCATCACCGCCTGATAATCCGACTCAGAGGGGCCGAACTGTTCGGTAAATTGTTCTGACGTAAGGAACTGCTGATATTTTGGGCTGGCCGGGTCGTAAATTTCCCGGAGCAAATTGGTCAATCCTTCCTTGTTTCGCAACGGCAGGCAGATGGCCAGCTTCATGGTTTGCGAAGCCGGGAGTCGATCCGTGGGCTGGATGCCGGCCACTTCGCGAACGAAGTTTCCGTGGAGGGTCTGCCTTGGGGCCGCCTGGGCCGGGTGCCCGACAAAGAGAAAGCACAGTGCCGCCAGGATCGCGGCAGGAAGGGGCCGTGCGTTGTGGCTATGATTGGGAGACATAAGTTTGGGTTGCGCTAAACTGATTGAGCATTGAGGATACGGCTGATGGCTGGTGATAGTATGTCACAATTCCAGCCCTGGTGAAAGCCAGAAGCAGGGCCAAAATCGCTTGCAGGTCGGGAGGATCGTGTTCAATATGCTGTACGGCTCGTCTGCTTTAGTGGATTAAGGCGCGGTGGAGCGAATTTGGCAAGCACAATTTTACGAGGGCGCGCCGAAACGGGAGTTTGACCACGGATGGGCACGAGCTGTGAACCTGACTCAGAACACTACTAGAGCAGCAAAAACCCTTGTGAAATCAAAGGAATTCGCGCTAACTCGCCAGAATTTTTCGTAAGTCCGGAAGGATTTTCACTGTCATTCGGTTGGTGGCTTCAAGGCTGCTTTGGCTTCGACGAGAAGCGTTTTATACAGGATATTTCCGATATCGGTTGGAACCGTTACGATCCTTTGCTCACCGTCCAAGCTCTGGTCGAAAATCATGACTTGAGGAGTCTCCTGCACGGCAGTGGTTTGGCTGGATCGCCGTGTCAGTACCAGCCCATTTTTTAGAACAATTCTGTTCATGATAACCTGTTAGCATGCACCATTGAAATCCAACAGGAGCGAAATTGCCTCTGGCTCCTTTCACTCTCAACACTCTCCTTTCCGCCCTGCGGAAAGGGCACGAAGCGTGAAGGCCAATGTAGCCTGCAAACCGTCGTGGCGGGCTGGAAATCATTAGAGACAACGCATGCGGCGGAGGTCTGAAATTTTTATATGGGAGGTTGGTTATGCAGTTTATGATTCCAGAAGTTGGGTTTGTTCGATTGAGGGAAGTCCTGACGGTAATCCCAGTTGGCAAAACCTGCTGGTGGGAGGGCGTCAAGCCGGGGCGATCCCCAAAACCAGTAAAATTGTCTCAGCGCTGTACGGCTTGGAAGGCGGAGGACATTCGCAACTTTCGGAGAAACGTAAGGCGAAGGTCGAAAACATTCGTCTGTCGCCTAACAGCAACACATTCATTCCAATTGCATCACACGGATGAAAATCATACCCTAAAAAGCATGAACCTGACTCTCAGCGAAATTTTGGTTGGCCTCTTCGGAGCATCCGGTTGGGCAGTAGCCATTGTTAAGATGATCACGGATGCTAGAGAAGATGCCAGAAAGAGTCGACACGATGAACGCGAGCAGCGAGAGGAGGAACGAAAGGCCAGGGAATCTCAGTCAAAGACAGCCGAGCTTCTTGCGCCATATATCTTGGCCCTGAATAGTGACTACTTTATTGACATCTCAAAACAAATAAAAAAGAATACTGGAATCAAAGATGACGGTTCACCTATTTCTCAAGATGAGCTGCGTCGGTATAGGGATTACCCTGCGAAAATGGAGGAAATTGGTGCCCAAATGTTGGCCGGTAGATTCCCCAGGAGTGAAACTTACGACTTGTTTGGCATAGAAATATTGGCTTGTGACAGTGCAAAGTTTATGTGGGAAGGAGAAGACACCCACTATTGGAAAGTGTTTAAGTTGTTAGTGAACGCTATGAACCAAGAGAAGACTATTCGCGACCAACTCACGAACAAGTCCCATTTAAGGTAGTGCCTTAATTTGAATCGGGAGGCTTTCATAGCAATTATAATTCAAATCCAAGTTTGGAATTACGCTTGATGAGCGAGGATAAACCGAGCAACGAGCCCGCCGCCGACAAGCCCGCTGATAAAGGCGACTGCGACCCAAGCCAGCGCCTCTCCCCTGCAAACGACAAATCGGTCAGCAAGGTGGTATTGTTCGCCATTGAGATTGTTGCCCTTGGTGGAGTTGCGACTGGCTTGTGGGTTTTTGGAGAACATTTGGAGAAGCATGGTTACCCTAAGATTGGGAGCTTTGTGGATTTTCTATCTTGCGCAGGGTTTTTCGCTCTCGTTCCTGTTACAGTATTAAAAATATGGCCGGAGGCAAAAAGAGTCTGGTCAATCTTTGGCCTATTTTTGGTAGTGTTTGGCATCTTATGGGGGCTGATCGCATCAAACAAAACCGAATTAAAGCCGGATTTGCAATTCGGACTGGCATTGTCAAGCACCAACGAAGCATGGTTGACGAACGATTTTCTGGCAAAATCGTCGTTTTCAAACAACAGTTCCTGGTATACGTGGGCCATTCTCAGCAATAGCAGTCCTTGGTTATTAATTCCTTTGGCGGGAACAGAGACAAATATCTCATTGATTCCACTGTTAACAAACAGGACAGAAATTGACGCTGAAGAAGTGTCGGTCGGCATCTCCATCGACTCTGAGGTTAAGTGCTCGGCAGAAGGCTGGGAAATTGCCCATTTTGAACATAACACTTCACTTGTTCGCCGTGGTGGGTTTTTCGCAAAACACACCTCCGGCGCTCTGCCGGTAATAACAATAAGCGTTCCGCTGCCGAATGATAAACGATGGGAGGGGCCAAGATGTCCAGTTATTGTAATGGTGGCGGTAAAACATGTCACGGTCATGACAACGTCATTCTGGCTGCTGGCGCTTCCGTTCCCTGCTGATGCGCCTCCCGCCCCCAAAATCGGCATATACGGCGGCGACCAAATTGAGTTTTTAACTAACGGCGGTTTCATGCGGTTCCATTATTCAAAGAGTCAGATGGGGAAATCAAATTGAGGTCATTTCAAATAAGGCGCTACCACAAGGCTTTTGCCAAATTGACTACGAATGGACACGGGTTCAGAAAGCATGGACTGGCCGCAAAGAGGCGCAAAAACCCCGGATGGTTTTGGTCAGGATTAACCCTCTTTCGCCGGAAGGCGAAAGCAGGGCAGGCATGGATTAACTAACAGGATTTGTTGAGTGGATTTTTGGGAGGCGATTTCGATGGTTTTTTTGGCGGGTGAGCTGAACACACAGTGTGCATAGTGTGTAGATCATGCATAGCGTGCACAGTTGTTAGACCCGGCGCTGTGGCCGTGTGAGGATGGAGGCATGGTGGATAAATCCGAAACCAGAAATCCGAAGGAAGCCGGAAACCCGAAATCCGAATCGGCAGGCCCGGAGCCCTGGGCAAAGGCAATGGGGCAGGCTCTCCTTCGCTCAAGAGTGGCTTCGTCGCCGCTCAGAAGCTCGGGCGCGACAAGACGGAGAGCGGTCAAGGGCCCAAGAAGGAAAAAGGTTGCGACATGGCATGTCATAGTGCGACACAGTATGTCACAGTGGTTGGACGGTTCTCCATCGGTGTGCGAGGATGGCGGCATGTTGGATAAATCCGAAATCCGAAGCCGGAAATCCGCAGGAGTGGCCGGTTCAACTCCGAAGGCTTTCGCCGGCGGGAGCGGGGGCGGCGTCCCCGCCACGCGGGAGAACCGGGTTTCGACGGGTTCGAACCGGGTTTCGGCGGGTCTGACCCGGGTTCAAACCGGGTTTGAACGGGTTTGGGCGGGTTTGAACGGGTCAATTCGAGTGCAAAGCCGCCGTCGCCAAGGCTTCCGCCTGCGCCCGGGACGCGAGTTGGGCGAAAAAACTGCTTGCGCGCTCGCGGGGATTGTGTTCAATATGATGTACGTCTCGTCTGCTTTATTGGATAAAGGACGCGGCATGGTTTGGTCAGCAACAATATTCCAGTTTTTTCACCGATAAGACAGAACATGAAAGCATTGGTCAAAAGCAAATCGGAACCCGGCTTGTGGCTGGAGGATGTGCCCATGCCGGAAGTGGGCCTCAATGACGTGCTCATCAAGGTGGATCGCACGGGCATTTGCGGCACGGACGTGCATATTTACAAGTGGGACGCCTGGGCGCGCAAAACGATCCCCGTGCCGATGGTCGTCGGCCACGAATTCGTGGGTGAGATCGTGGAAGTGGGCGCGAACGTGAAGGATTTTTTCCCCGGCGACGTGGTCAGCGGCGAGGGGCACGTCGTGTGCGGCCGCTGCCGCAACTGCCTGGCCGGGCGGCGGCATTTGTGCGCCGACACCAAGGGCGTGGGAGTGAACCGCCCCGGGGCCTTTGCCGAGTATCTGTCGCTGCCGATGACGAATGTCTGGCACCACAATTCCAATATCGACCGGGACATTGCGTCGATCTTCGACCCGTTTGGCAATGCCGTACACACGGCGTTGAGCTTCCCCGTCCTGGGCGAAGACGTGCTTATCACCGGCGCCGGTCCGATTGGGATCATGGCGGCTGCCGTGGCGCGGCATGCGGGCGCGAGATTTGTGGTCATCACGGACGTGAATCCCTACCGGCTGGAATTGGCCCGAAAGATGGGCGTTACGATGGCGGTGAACGCGCTGGAAACCGACTTGCGGAAAGTGCAAAAGGATTTGGGAATGGTCGAGGGTTTCGACGTCGGGTTGGAAATGTCCGGCAATGCGGCGGCTTTTCGCGACATGATCGCCAACATGAGCCACGGCGGAAAGATCGCCATGCTGGGCATTCCGGAAAAGGAAATGGCCATCGACTGGAACACCGTGGTTTTCAGCATGTTGACGATCAAGGGCATTTACGGACGCGAGATGTACGAGACTTGGTACAAAATGACCGTCATGCTGCAAAGCGGCCTCGATATCAGCCCGGTCATCACACACCGCCTGCCGTACAGTGAATTCCAAAAGGGCTTCGAAGTGATGCTCTCGGGCCGGTCGGGGAAGGTGATCCTCGATTGGAAGAATGCGGGGTGAGTCGGGACGACGAGCACGAAGAAAAGCAGCTATGTACGCTTCATTAAAACAACACCTCACGAATCAACTGGCTGACATCCGCAAACAGGGGTTGTATAAATCCGAGCGGACCATCACCACGCCGCAAAGCGCGCGCGTGAGCGTGAACGACGGCGCACCGGTGCTCAACCTTTGCGCGAACAATTATCTCGGTCTCGCGGATCATCCCGAGATCGTCAAAGCGGCGCAAGCCGCGCTGGACCAATGGGGCTACGGATTGGCGTCCGTGCGGTTCATCTGCGGCACGCAATCGCCGCACAAGGAATTGGAACGCCGGCTCAGCGAGTTCCTCGGCACGGAAGACACGATCCTCTACAGTTCCTGTTTTGACGCGAATGGCGGCTTGTTCGAAACGCTCCTCGGCCCGGAGGACGCAATCATCTCGGATGAATTAAATCACGCGAGCATCATCGATGGCGTGCGCCTCTGCAAAGCCCAGCGGCTTCGCTATAAAAACAACGACATGGCGGACCTGGAGGCCAGGTTGGCGGAGGCCAAATCCGCGCGGCATCGCATGATTGCCACGGACGGGGTTTTTTCCATGGATGGTTTCATTGCCAATCTGCCGGCGATTTGCGACCTCGCTGACAAACATGATGCCTTGGTGATGGTGGATGATTCGCATGCGGTCGGTTTCATGGGCAAACGCGGGCGTGGCACGCACGAGTATCACAACGTCATGGGCCGCGTGGATGTCATCACTGGCACGCTCGGCAAGGCGCTGGGCGGCGCGAGCGGCGGTTATACGAGCGGACGCAAGGAGATCATCGAATTCCTGCGCCAGCGGTCGCGTCCGTATCTTTTTTCCAACACGGTTGCGCCGTCGATCGTGGCCGGATCGATCAAGGCCCTCGAACTGCTTTCCAGCGCCACAACTCTTCGCGACAAATTGGAAGCCAATACCAAGTATTTCCGCCAAGGCATGAGCAAACTGGGATACAACATCCTGCCCGGCGAACATCCGATCACGCCAATCATGCTGGGCGAGGCCGCGCTGGCCGGCCGCGTCGCCGAAGCCATGCTGGCCAAAGGCGTCTATGTCATTGGCTTCTCGTACCCGGTGGTTCCGCAGGGCAAGGCAAGAATTCGCACCCAAATTTCCGCCGCGCATTCTTTGGAAGATCTCGACTTTGCGATTGCCAAATTCGGCGAGGTGAAGAACGAACTTGGAATCAAAACCTGAGGCGCGACCCTCCAGTGAATTCAATGCCGGACACCCGTTGAAGCAGCGGGCAGCGCGGATTCCACGGCAGGTCCAGCACCATGAGGATCGGGACTGCCATTATCCCCCGTCTGACTAGTGCTTGCGGGCGATGAGACTGGTTGCGGCGCTGCGGGGACCAGATCGTAAACGCGCACGTAATCCACTTGCATCTCGCCGGGGAAGCTGGTGTGCGCATCGGGATTGCCGCCGAAATCCCCGCCCACGGCGAGGTTCATAATGATGTAGAAAGGCTGGTCAAAGGGCGCGGGATACTTTTCGCCGGAAGTCCACCAGTTCGTTTGGGTTTCATAGCGCTGACCGTCGATGGACCACTCAATCGTGTTGGTGCACCATTCCAAGGCATACGTATGAAAATCGGTGACGGAGCCGCCGTCACGAAACTGGAAGGGCGGCCCGTGAGATTGGGTTTTCTTTGGCCATTGGCCGCCAAAATGGATGGTGCCGAGCACGGTGGTGGGATCGCTGCCGCGATTTTCCATCACGTCGATTTCACCCGAAGCCGCCCAGCCGCCGTAAACCGAGTCGCAGGGCATCAACCAAAGGGCCGGCCAGTAGCCCTGGCCGCGCGGCAACCGGGCCCGGAACTCAAAGCGGCCGTATTTTTTGCCAAACAGGCGGTGGGTTTTGAGCCGGGCAGAGGTGAAGTTCTGTCCTTTATAACGCTCCTGTATCGCCACGATGTGAAGAACACCGTTGCTGACAAAAGCGTTCTGGGGGCGGCTGGTGTAATACTCCAGTTCGTGGTTGCCCCAGCCGGAATTGCGCCCATTGCCGATGTCAAAGGTCCAATGGTTCGTGTCGATGGCATCGCCTTCGAACTCGTCAGCCCAGACCAATTTCCAGTCGCCACGGGCGCCGCTCGTAATCGCCCAGCACGCCATGAGCGCGAGAATCATCAACGACCGGCGAGCGGACCGCAGCTTTCGATGAACTGGCAAAGGAAAGGACGAATTTACAATTCGCGCGGACTTTGACTCCATCGACGCAGGCGTGCTCAAGGTTGCGGACACATGAAGGGCTGATTGAGGAGATTGAGGAGCGGGCCAGCGGGAAAATCAATCGGGTCTTGATAAAAGTAGCACTTCCGATTGCTGGTGTCCCAAGTGGTCAGAAAGCGCATGTCCTTGGCTTTGACCCATCGCGCCGAGCAGTCGACGAAGACTTCATTGCCGCCGGCGGGAAAGGCCGAAGATGGGGAACCCTTGTGCGGCGGCAGGTTGTCATAGACGCCGGTATGCGTGGGGTCAGGCTGACCCCAGCCAAATTCTGTTTCCACCACCGCGTCAGCCGCCAGCACCCAGTGAGGCCGCGAGGTGCCAACCTTTACAGGGCTGAGATTCATAAAGGTGCCCACTGGATTCACCCAGGTCGTGATCCCGCCAAAATATTGATAGCCGATGTTCCACTGGGGAAACCCTGGATCAAACCACGGAAATCCAGGGCGATCCGGGCAGGTCCAGATGGTTGACGGATGGTTTGTGCTCACGACAAGGTTCACTGTGGAAGCCGCGGCGGCATCCGGTGGGTTCAACGCCAATTGCACAAAGGAGTTCTGACCCGGTTGCCCCCGGGCCTCCACGACTTTGTCGCCATTGTCTTGCGCATAGACTGTCATACCAATGCCGATCTGCTTCAAGTTGGCGAGACACTGGACGCGCTTGGCTTTTTCCTTGGACTTGGCCAGCACGGGCAGCAGCATGGCGGCCAGGATGGCGATAATGGCGATGACCACCAGCAACTCGATCAATGTGAACGCCCTCCGGGCGAGTCCGGAAGCGGCCGCCCTTGCCTGCCTATGATGGCAAAGGCGGCGCGCTCGAGACCTCCCGGTGTTACCAATACCGGGTCCCAACCCTATAAGTCTCATCTGCTTCATTTTTTACTGAACTGCCAGCCGATAAAACCGGCTGCCCTGAGTGGCTGCGTCATTCATGGACTTGACCGTCCCATCGCCCGCAACGCTACCGAGCACCGTCCAATTGGCATCCGTAAGATGCGTCTTATATTGCACGGTGTAATTGAATCCGGATTGCGTTGCGAAGGAGAGCGCAAGGTTCCCTCCACTGAGCGTGGCATTGAGCGTTCCCGCCTGGGGGACAACCGGCACCAACAGGTAGAAGTTGGCATTTTCGTTTCCGTCGGCGGTCATCTGCAAGGTGTTGGTGCCGCCGAGCGCGACGACTGCGGGCAAGCCCGTGTTAGTATTCACCAGTTCCACCCATTGCCAGGTGGTAAAGCTGGCGCCGGTGCCTTTGAAGGTGCCCAAGTACGAGGTTGTCTGGCTCGCCGTCCCCACGCCGCTGGTGACCTGCGCGCACTGAAGATTGAACGCGCCGTTCCCGGCTGACAGGCGGGCATAAACATGGAAGTTCCCGGTGGGATAGGTATGCGTGTAATTGATCCACGAGGAGTTGACCCAGTCGTACACGTCATAATCGTTGATGCCCGAATCCATGTTCGACAATCTAGCGTTGAGGTACCTCGTGCGCGCGACATCGCTGGTAAATTCAGTGGGTATGTAGTCCGAAGGCCGATAAATGTGGAGGCCCTGATAAGTCACGTAGTTCTGATCAACCCCGATCGAACTGATCTGATTATAATAGCTGTTATTGGGATTGGACGGCGAGCCTGGCGACGGATTGTCGATAAACTGTCCGCCATTGAAATCGTAGTCCTCGGCTTCCCAAGTGAAAGCATTCGGATTGAACGTATCAAATGTAACCGTGGTTGAAGTCGATTGCGCATGGGCGTCCGTTATCGAGATGACCGCAGTGTAATTCGTATTCGGCAGCAGGCCGGGGTAGCTCACGTTCCAACTCGTGGACGAGCCGCTGAACACCAGGTTCGAGGAGATGTTCACCCCGTTCAAGGTCACGTGGATGTTCGTCGTGTTGATCCCGTAGGTCGGACTGCTGGCGACGAAAGAGAACGTATTCGTTTGCTGCATAAGCATCGAGCCGTCGGGAGAAACGTTGTCGATGCGCGGCAGGTCGGTCCGGGCGGCGAGCAGCATGTAGAAATTGAGGTTGATGGGGTTATCCACAGTCATGCGGAACGTGTTGGTGCCTCCCAAGGTCACGTTGGCGTAATTGCCGAACCGGTCGAGCAAGGGTACATAAAGGTAGTTGCCATAACCACCGCTTCCCGGGCAGTTGAATGTGCCCACCTGGGTCGGCGGAAGCAGTTGGTTGGTGGTGCCCCACCCGGCTATGATCTGATCCATACGGACGTGAATCGTGCCGCCATTACCTGAAGCCATGCGTCCATAGACATTGAAAGTGCCTGATGGCCACGTCCGCGTGTACTCCTGCCAGAATCCGTTACCCATAAATCCGAGGTTGTAATCGTTTGCACCCGCAGTGACGAATTGCTGCCTTTTCGCATCTGTGAGCAGCAGTGAGGTCATGATGCGATCGTTTACGCGGTAATTATCGGTGTTGTAGCCAGGCAGTGTACTAAGTGCGTTGCCGTTGAGATTGCCATTCTCGTCAATCAATTCGTTGCCCACCTGACCAAAATAGCTGTTGGCCAGGGCATTGGTGCTGGGCACCGGGTTGTCGATGAAACGCAGGCCGGTGCCGCTGGAAATAGGGCTCTGGTTAGGGTCAAAATCGAAATCCTCGGCTTCGACCTGCAGGACCGGGTTGTAGGTATCTATTTTTACCGTGCTGCTGGCATTGCCGCCACTGGCATCGGTCACACTAATGACGGCAGTGTATGCGGAGTTGATGGACAGACCGTTGTAGGCCACATTCCAAGTTGAAGGTCCGCCGCTGAAAACCAGATTTGAGGAAACGTCCGTGCCGTTCAGGTTAAGACGAATGCTGTTCGTATTGATGGTAGTGACAGCGGAACTGGCTTTGAAAACAAGCTTGTTCGTGGGCTCGAACAGGACCAAGCCGTCTGGAAACACATTGCTGATGGTGGGCAAGTTGGTGTTGGCTGGCACGAGCATGTAAAAATTCGCCGAACCGCCGGAACCCCACGTCGCTCTGACAGTGTTTGTGCCCCCGAGATTGACGGTGGCGAGATTCCCGAAGCTGTCGCGCAATGCCGCGTACGAAAAGCCACCGGCCGTAAAGTTGAACGTCCCCAGATTGCTGGTGGTCTGGCTCGTTGTGCCTTGCCCGCTCGTGACCTGGGCGAGGGTTACGGGAACGGTGCCGGAACCGCCGGAGAACCGCCCATAAACATTATATAACCCCGCGGGGAATACCTTTGTGTAATTTTGCCAATCCGGGTTTGAGGTGTTGGCGATCATGTGGTCCACCGCGTTGGTATCGGGATTATTGATGAATTTCAGCCGCGGCAATTCGCCCGTGGCTGCGGGTGTTTGCGTTTTTGTGGCGTCGGTCGCGCCCACGCGATAATCGCTGGCGTTGACGCCACCGTTGCCGGTGCCTTTGTGCGTGTCGATTAATTCCGAGCTATCCAGCCCGAAATAACTTAAGGGGTTGTTGGAAAGATCGTTGGTAGCGTAGGAAGTGTACTGCGCATTGTCTATAAACTGACCGCTCGCTCCAATGTTCGGATTGAAAAAATCAAATTCCTCCGCTTCCCACACGAAGTTGGTGGGATTGAAAGTATCGAAACCGACCGAGGCTGTGCCGATCAGCCCTCTGGCATCCGTAACCGTGATGGCAGCGTTGACGAGCGCATTTTGCGGCAACGCGTTGTAACTGTAGGTCAGGTTATTGCTGGGTCCGCTGCTGGTGAGTTGCGCCGAAACGTCCACGCCGTTCAGGATGAGTTGAGCACTGCTGATATTCGTGCTCGGGCCCCAGCTTCCGGCGGGGGAATTGGCGGTGAACACCAGAGTATTCGTACCCTGCTGAAGCATCGTGCCATCGGGGTAGATGCCAGTGACAATCGGCGCTCCTCCGACCGTTTGCTGTCGGATACCTTCCACAAAAGCAGCGTTGCCGACGCCGCCACTGTAAAAACGGAAGTCTTGAATCCAGCCGCTGAGCGAACGCTGCCGATTGCTCGCCCGGTTACCGATTGCCAGGCAGCCTGCCGTGCCCAAGTTAATCGTCCGGTTTGGCATGTTTGTGGTGCCGATCTTCTGGCAGGTGGCGGTGTCCGAACCGTAGTAGAGGGAGGCGTTTGTGCCGTCGTACGTCACTGCAAAAAAGAGCCACTTATTGGTCGGGAAATTACCTGCCGGGTTCGGCGCGTTCACCGTAGCAACGTCTGTGCCCCACTGAAAAAAAAGCTGGCTGGCGGTTTGAAACTTGAGCCCGAGAGTGGTGGCGTTGCCGCCCGAGTCCTGAGCCGTGGCGCCAGAGTTCAGAATCCAGAGGCGCGGGCCGATGTTCACATTCCCGCCGGAAAGATTCATGAGCAGGTTCTGGTTGATCCAGATTGTAGCCACAAAAGAAGTGACGGTTCCAAAGCCAAGTGCCGTGCTGTTGATCACAGCGGCAATGGGGCCGGGATTGCCCGGCTGATTGCTGGTGGTCAAGGAGGGCTGATTGGTGAAGGTCAGGGCCCGGTTGCCGTTAATAAGGCCTTCCACGCCGGTTCCCACGGCGCCATGGTAATCGGTGGCGGTGCCAGCACCATTAAGCAGGCTCAAGCTGAGGCTGACGCCGCCCAGACTGGTGTCGCTGGGAGTGGTCGTGCCGCCCGGCGCGTCGGTAAACGGAAGCCGCAGCAAGTTGACTGGTGTCTGCGCGCGCGCCAGTTGGCTGGAAAGCAAAACGCCCGCGCACAAAGCCAGTTTGCCGAGCAGTGAAACGACACGTCTTTTCTGGGAATTGCCGATGGGGTTACGTTTGGGAAACATACGTTCGTAGTGGTTGCGGGCCGGGACACGCCGGCCTTTGGTTGGATGCAATAACTGCATTGGTGGTCGCGATAACTCTACGATATTTCAAAGGCGCATGTCATCCCTCTTTAGAGGGGTATGGAATTTGCTGGACTTGAGAATGCGCCGCGCTCATATCTAAAGTATCATCCGAAATTCCATAACTGGTTGGCGTCCGAGCGCGCGGCTTGCCTCAGCTCTCCGGAATTTTGTTACTTTTGCCCTCCTGTTCAACGGGCCACTCATTTTTAGCGCGCAGGAGAACGAAACCATCACCAATGCGGCCGACGTGATTTCGCTGCCGGCGGAGCGGGCCTGGCTTCAACTTAAGGTCCGGGTGACCGGGATCGTCACTGCGGCCGATCCGGCGTTGAAGGGAGGATTCTTCGTCCAGGATTCCAGCGCGGGCGTTTTCGTGGATAACGCGAATGGCCACCGTCCGGAACCGGGTGAAGTGGTGGAAGTGTCGGGGTTGAGCATGGTGGGGGCATACGCACCCATCGTCACCGGACCGGTCATCCGAAAGCTTGGAACCGCGCCGTTGCCGCCGGCCAAGCCCGTGCCAATCGAGCGTTTGATGTCGGGGGCGGAGGACAGCCAGCGAATTGAAGTCTCGGGGATCGTGCGCGCGGCGCGCGTGGATGGGGAGCATCTTTCCATTGATCTCATGTCGGGCGGTTACAGCTTTCGGGTGTATGCTCCGCTCGCTTCCGCCACGGATCCGCAGGCGTTGGTGGCCGCCCAGGTGCGCGTGCGCGGCACCGCGGCCGAAGCGCATAACCGCACGCTGCGGCAATTGATCCGCGCGGAAGTTTATGTGCCTGTCCCTGCTGATTTCATTGTGGAGAAACCGGAATTGGCCAATCCCTTTGACCAGCCGGTGGTGCCGCTCTCCAGCCTGGCGCAATACCATCGGAACAATTCGTTGGACGAACGGATCCACGTCAAAGGCGTGGTGACGCTCCAAAAGCCCGGCGAAAAACTGTTTCTTCAGGATGCCACGGGGGGCTTGCAAGTTCAGAGCCGCCAGCCCGCGATCTTCGCGCCGGGCGAAGTCGTCGAGGCCGTCGGATTTCCGAATTTCGAAAATTACCTGCCGGTCCTGCAGGACGCCGTTTTCCGCAAAGCGGGCGATCCGCTGGTGGCGGTAACGCCCAAGCAGGCATCGCTGGAAGATGTTCAAAACGGCCTGCATCACGCGGACTATGTTTCGTTCCAGGGCCGGCTGATTGATCGCGCGACCAGGCAAATGCGCCGGCAGATGACCGACCCGGCCGGCATGCAAACCACCCTGGTGCTGCAAAGCACCAACCTGCTCTTCACCGCTGAAGGAGACGAACCGGCGGAGAAAGCGGAGTTGGCCTTGATCCCGCTGGGCAGCACGCTCGAAGTCAGCGGGATTTGCCTCACGGAAATCGACAGCGATGGAAAGATGAAATCGTTCCGGCTGCTGATTCGAACGCCGAATGATGTGAAAATACTTGAGCGGCCGAGTTGGTTTACCCCGCGGCGTCTGCTGGTTGGTTTCGGACTCCTGTGCGCCGTGCTGGTGGTCATCATGGGCTGGACCGTGATGCTTTCGAAGAAAAATGCGACGCTAAGCCTGCTGATTCGCGAGCGGGAGGAAGCGCAAATCGAGCTTCAGCGCGCTCATGACCTGCTCGAGGAACGGGTCAAGGAACGGACGGCGGAGCTTAAATTTCAAATCACGGCCCGCAAAGAGTCCGAACTGCAATCCAAGGCGGTGCTGGGCGAGCGAACGCGCCTGGCGCAGGAACTGCACGATACGCTGGAGCAGAGCCTGGCGGGCATCGCGTTGCAATTGGAGGCGGCTTCCAAGTTGTACGAGCGCAACCCGGACGCCGCCGTCCGCCACCTTGACCTGGCCCGCAACCTGATGAATCAAAGCCAGGTGGAAGTGCGGCGATCCGTGTGGGATTTGCGCTGCCGGGCGCTGGAACAGTTCGACTTGCCCGGTGCCTTGTTGCGCAGCGCGAGACAAATGATCCACGGGACCGGCATCCGTGTCGAACTTGAAACCAGGGGCCAGGCGCGCCCGTTGCCTGAGGTGGTCGAAGAAAATTTGCTGCGCATGGGCCAGGAGGCGCTCACCAATGTCATCAAGCACTCGGAGGCCGCCCGCGCGGACATTGAATTGGAGTTTGGTGTGCAGAACGTTCTGTTAAAAATCACTGATGATGGTCGCGGCTTTAATCCCGAAACAGCGGTCGGACCCCAGGACGGACATTTCGGATTGCTGGGGATGTCGGAACGGGCCAAGCGTCTCGGGGGCAAAGTCCAAATCGAGAGCGCGCCGGGAAAGGGCACGACGGTGCGCGTGGAAATTCCCGTCGAACCGATGCAGATTTTCCAGCCCCTGCCCGCCGATGAATCGTCCGCTGAAGAACCAGTCATCTCCAGCGCGTCCGAAGGGGCCACGACATGAAAAAGGACGCGAAGATCCGGATTCTGATTGCGGACGATCACTACATCGTTCGCATCGGTTTGGTGGCGCTGGTCAGCACTGAACCGGACATGGAGGTCGTCGCGGAAGCGGCCGATGGCGCGCAGGCGCTGGAACTCTTCGCGAAATGCAATCCCGATCTGGCACTGATCGATTTAAGCATGCCGGTGAAGAGCGGCATTGAAACCACGATTGAAATTCGGAAGCGATTTCCCGCCGCGGCGGTGCTCATTCTCACGGCCTACGATGGCGATGAGGACATTTACCGGGCCTTGCAAGCGGGAGCCCAGGGATACGTGCTTAAAAGCTCCTCGGGCGAAAAGCTGATTCCCGCGCTGCGGTCGGTCGCCGCCGGGCAGCGCTGGATACCCAAGGACGTCGCCAGCCGGCTGGCGTCGCGGAGTTCGTTCGAGCAATTGACACCGCGCGAAGTGCAAGTGCTCCAGGAACTCGCAAAGGGTTTGGCGAACAAGGAAATCGCGGACACCTTGAACATCACCGAGCATACGACCAAGGACCATTTGAAGAGCATCCTCTCCAAGCTGCGCGTGGCAGATCGGACGGAGGCAGTCACCGCGGCGTTGCAACGGGGGATTATTCATTTGTAGGAGCCAGCGGAAGAAAGCGAAGCAAACAAGTAGAGGCCGGCCCTTCAGCCCTTGTATTGTTCTTCGCTGACCTTTTCCATCCAGTCCACAACCTTGCCGTCGAGCGCCTCTTGAATCGCGATGTGCGTCATGGCCGTGGTCGGCGCAGCACCATGCCAATGTTTCTCGCCCGGCGGAAACCAAATGACATCGCCTGGACGGATTTCTTCGATCGGACCTCCCCAACGCTGCGCCCGGCCGCAACCGGACGTGACAATCAAGGTTTGGCCGAGTGGGTGAGTATGCCATGCGGTTCGAGCGCCAGGTTCGAACGTGACACTGGCACCAGCCGCGCGCGCCGGGGCATTCGCCTGAAATAGAGGGTCAATGCGCACCGTGCCGGTAAACCAGTCGGCCGGTCCTTTGTTGGAAGGTTGTGAGCCGTTTCTTTTGATTTCCATAGTTGTTGCACGAGTCTTTTTTCCGCGTCAGGCGGACGGCGGCGCGCATAGAGTGCGCGCCCTACCTGCGCCTGGCAGGCGGGCAGCCCTTTGTCCGCCGCGTCGCTGTGACGACTTACGATGCCCAGTATAATTCATTTCATTGAGATGAGCCGGGAATTACCGTTAATACTCCTGGCGCGTGGGCCGAAACAGAATTTCGTTCACGTCCACGTCCTCTGGCTGGCTCATCGCGAAGGCGACTGCCCGCGCGAATGAATCGGCAGGAATCGCGACCTCCTTATAGAGCTTCTGGACTCTGGCAGCGACGTCCCGATCGGTCACGCTGTTTGGCAGTTCCGTCGCCACCGCGCCCGGCGAAATCACCGTCGTGCGGATGTTGTAGGGCTTTACTTCCTGCCGCAACCCTTCGGAAAGAGCCCGCACGGCAAATTTGGTCGCCGAATAGACCGTGGAGCCAGGGCTGACTTTGTGGCCGGCCACCGAGGAGACGTTGATGATTTGTCCGGATTTCTGCTGTTTCATATACGGCAATGCCGCAGCGATGCCATACAGCACCCCCTTGATATTCACGTCAATCATCCGGTCCCATTCGTCAACCTTGAGGCTCTCGATCAGCGACTGCGGCATCAGCCCGGCGTTGTTAATGATGACATCAATGCGCCCGAACTTTTGCACGGCGGTGTCAACCAATCGCTTCACCTGGTCACGATTGGTGACGTCTGTAACTACTGCGAGCGCCTTGCCGCCGCCGGCGGCCAACGCGTCAGCCAATGTTTTGAGGCGATCAAGACGCCGCGCGCCCAGCACAACACTCGCGCCCTGCGCGGAGAGAAGCCGGGCGGTCGCCTCGCCCAGTCCGCTGCTTGCACCCGTGATCACAACGACTTTTCCCTGGATGTTTTCCATTTTGAACTCCTTTTTTTGAGTTAATCGATGGAGTGAATATACCTCACATGGGCGCGGCTGTCGCACGGGGTCTTGCTACACCTGTTGCAGGATTGCCCCACTGGGACAAGTCAGTTTGGCTTCGCGAGAATCCGTGAAACTTATGTCACCGTTTTTGCGCCTCCGCGTCTTTCCGTTGAAACGGAACGGGGTGGTTGATGTGGCAGTGCGAAGTATGGGTTTGATTCTGACGGATCGCAGGGGTGAATTGATTCAACCCTTTCAGAGTTGATGAATTTGTGCTCGCCACCCAGGGTGGCGCGTTCCGCGCGACCCTGGGCTGAATGATTAAATCCCGTAGGGATTTCGGATTTGCCGCACTGACAAAGTCGGCGAGCAAGCAGCCAGGCTGATTTGGCGCGCACCAGCCCAGCGCAATGCCGCGTTGAATTGGCTGGCGGAAATCTCAAAGGGATTGCAATCGTTCAGTTCAGCGTTGCGCGTGCTGTGTCGTAGCGGAGCGAAGACGGGAGGCGGAGGCAGTCACCGCGGCTTTGCTGGCTGAAATCCCGGAGGGATTGCAATCATTCAGCCCAGCGTTGCGCGTGCCGCGTCGTAGCGGAGCAAAGACGAAGGCACGAGCTACGCTGGGCCGGCGTCCAGACAAACCAACAACCCGGAAAGGGTTGAATCAGAAACCATGCCACAGCGCTTAAGCGTTCCGGCTGGAGGGCAAAGCGGGAATCGGTGCATGGCTTTAGGTAGCTGTATGTTTCTTTGGACAAAGAGGAGGCAGTCCGGTATAGTCCCAAGCCGGCCCAGGCGCCCGGTCTTTGGCCGCTGCCTTGCGGCAGTTGGGGGTTGTTCTTTGAAATCGGGGTTGGGTTCGCGTGGCCGCAAGCCATGGAATTAAGGCAAATTAAACCAAATTAAAGTAAATTAAGCCTCCTTTTTTGGCGCGAATAAGGGCAAATGGAGGTTTAACGTTAACGGGGAAGGCGCGTGCCGCAGTTTGGGCGGGATGCGAGGGTCCAGCAAGCCAGCCTTCCGCGCAACTTGGGGTGCCTGGCGGTGTTTTATTGCGGATGAGACGCAGCATTAAAACGGTGATTTGCCTTGTAACCGGAGCGGTTCTGGCCATCGGAGCGACGGGCGCGGCCAGTGGAGTCACCCAAGATTCGTATGGCGCGATTGCCGCGCGGAATGTCTTTGACTTGAAGGCGCCGGTCCCTCCCCCTGTGTTCACCAACCCGCCACCCCCGGCGGCCAACATCAAGTTGACCGGCATCTCCAGCATGTTGGGAACCAGGCGCGCCCTGTTTTTGGTTTCGGCGGCGGCACAACCGGGCAAGCCGCCGGGAAAAGAGGAATCTTATATTCTAGCGGAAGGCGAGCGACAGGGGGTGATCGAAGTGCTGGAGGTCAATCAGAAAGCCGGCATCGCCAGGATCAGGAACGACGGGAACGAGTCGGTGCTCGCCCTCGACACAACCGCCAAGCCGGCGGGTGCTTCAGCAGGCGGAGCGCCGCCACGTCCATCTTTTCCCACCGCCGCGAAGGCCGACATCCCCTTGACGCGGGGCTCGGGACCGCTTGCGCCAAACCATGCCTTGTATGCCGGCGTGAATAATGGCGCGGCAACGCAGCCGCCGGAAATGTCCGCGGAAGAGAAAACCATTTTAACGGAAATCGAGCGGCAGAGAACCCAGCCGTTGGTGGACCAGGGGCTATATCCACCGATGCCGGGTTCTCCATTATTACAGAAGTAGTCTAAAGATTCAAGCGGCGCTGCCAGCGATGGCGCCATGCCGAATTTTCCTACCGATCCGTTCGGGGTTGGATACCCAGTGCTTGAAAAATAAATTATCCTGGCACCGCCGCGGATAAATTATTTCACGCGCACGCGATAGAACTGCTGGGTTGCCGACACTGGAACGATGTAAGGCGCCGTCGCGGCGGGAATGTCGGTGTAAGGCCCGGTGGCAGTCGGGGCGGATTGCAAGGTGCCCGGCGACCAGGTGAACACGACGTTCGTGCCGGCGGCTTGCATATAAAGCGTCACCACTGGATTGCTCGCGGCGAGGAAATGGTTTTGAACCTGGGCGGCGTTGAGCGCGTACGGGTAAATGGCCACTTCGTCAATGAGACCCTTAAAGTTCGAGGTGTAAGTGCTGCTAAAGCTGGCCTGACGGGAACCGATGCTGAGCGGGCTCGTGCCCATTTGCAGTCCGTTCGACATGACAGCGCTGGCGTTCAACACGCCGTTGATATAAAGCAGCACCAACCCGTTGGGTTCGTCGCAAACTCCCACCACATGCCGCCAGGCGTTGGTGTTGCTCGCGCCGATGTTCCCGTTGGCATTGTGCGCGATGTTGATCGCGTCGCGAATTGAAAAACGAAAACTGGAGTTGCCGGAGCCGCAGTCCAGATTGAACTGTTCGCCGCCGCCGCCGTAGCCATAAGTAACAATGCCCGCGCCGCTCGCCTGCGCCATGCCTTCGCCGTTGACCCACGCTTCCACGGAGAAGGTGGCATTGTTGACGAACGTGCTGAAATCGATTCCGAAGATGTTCCCCACATAGCTGTCGGTGATCGCCACGGAGTTGACGCGGTTGGTGCCGAATTCGACCGCTGTGTTCGGGTCTTTCGGGTTATACCCGGGGAAGCCGAGGTTAGCGCTGAGGTACTGGCCGTCGTGGCCGCCCACTGAATCGTGCGCCACCGTGCCATTCGTTTCATCCAAACGCCAATAGGCAATCGGATTATCCGCCATGACCACCTGGGCGTAGCTGATGGTGGGAGTGGGCACAATGGTCAGCAGAGCGCCGGGAGTGTTGGTAACTCCGAAACTGTTTGAGATGGAGCAGGTGTAAGTGCCGGCATTGGCAAACTGGGCGTTGCCCAGAGTGTAGGTGGAAGCCGTCGCGCCTGAAATATTGGTTCCGTTCAGCTTCCATTGAAACGTCAGTGGCGAACTGCCGCCCGACGCGACCGCCAGAGTGACATGGTCCCCGGCATACCGGGCCGTGGGCTGCGGGGGCTGATAAATCAATGGCCGACCCGCGGGCAGCAGCCCATAGACGTTCAGCCGGCCCGAGAAGGTCGCCAGGTACACTTTCGAATTCGCAACCGTGGGCGGAACGAACTTGGCGTAGAGGCCAACAGAGTCGCGCGCGCTGTATTGTTCGGAGTTCCAAAGTTCGTTGGTCACGTTCTGGGCGTCATAAGCGTGCATGATTCCCGGACGCACGGCCTGGTTGGCATCGCCGGTAAATTGGTGCGCGGCCCAGAGAATGCCGGAGCCGGCGTTCGTGCCATTGGCTGAGACGGCCAGCATGCCGCCGGTCATGCCATTGACCCAGGCCGGCGTGGGGCTTTGGGAATACGCGGGGGTTATGAATACTCCGTTTACCTTGTCGAATTGATACTGGTGCAAATGATCGCTCTCTCCCCAAACGTAAGTGTAGGAACCGTCCGGGCCGTCCCACCAAACCGGCGCGCCGTGGATATGGTTGAAGCCCAGGCCGGTGGGCGTGACCGGAATCGCTTGCACGATGTTGGTGTCGGAAGTTCCCAAACTGACACCGCCCATGTTGTCGCGGTTCACAACATAGAGATTGGCGGGCACGGTGCTGCTGCTCTTGCCGCCGCCGATGGCAAGACTCGTCCCCGGAATAAGCATGATACCGCCCGCGCCGAGGTCCCAATCGCCGCCGTTCAGAAAACTATAGTTGTAAGGCGTGAACCAGCTCATGATGCTGAGATCCACACCGCTGAGTTTCAGGAAGCTCATGCCACGGTTGGCGGTGTCGGAGGGATTGCCCGTGGAACCGACCGTGCCGTTGCCGGTGGAAACAAAAATGTTGCCGCTTGAATCCGCCGCTGGTCCCTGACCGCTCATCCAGATGCCGCCTTGGGAACCGGTGGTGGTGTCGGCGTAAACGGCGACTTGCGCCAAAGTAGCCGCGTTGTAGGCCATGACCCAACCGTGATAGGGGCCCCAATCGCAATGCGAAGACCAACCCATGAAAACATTGCCGTTCGCCAGTGTCAGCGCAGTCCGCTGGTTGTTTTTCTGCGGATCAAACGTCACTCCACCATAGCTCCCTGAAATAATCACGGGCGCCAGGCGGTTGGTCCCGGTGGTGATGTCCAGCGCGTAAAGGCGTTGCACAAAATTCGTGGTCAGTGAAACAACCTCCTTGGTGCGCACGACCAGATACATGATTTTCGCCGCCGGATCGATCACGGGCGTGCCGACAATCCCAATGTTCCCGCTGAAATCGCGATAGGGATTGCAGGCCCCATTCATGTCGCTGTTGACGGGCACCAGGACGTTCGTGCCGCCGAACGTGCCGAGAAAGTTGGTCTGCCAGTACGGCGTGACGACGGTCGGATCATCCGCATCGAAGGCATAGACGGAATCATTGACCGTGGCCACATAAACAACGTTGTGCACCCCCTTGCCGGGAATCGTGACGTTCGTGGCCACCAACGGTTGCGCATAAATCTGATCGTCCACCGGGCGCGTGTAAATCAGCCCGAAGGTGTTCGTATTGACGTTGCCGGCGTTCAGGGCCGTTTCGTTCAAATTGTCCCCCGAACGATTGTTGTCGTTGTGTTGAGTCAGCACCGCCATCAATGGCGCGGCCGGATTCGACGCGAGGGTAACGAACGATTGAACCGGTGTGGTCCAGGCTGTCCCTCCGCCGTTTACGGCGCGAATGGAAGAATAGTAAGTCGTATTGGCCGTCAGCCCGAAAATTCCCCGCGCGAAAAACCCCGTTTGCAAGCCCAACGGAATGCTCTTCGCCCACGCGGCTGGATTGGTGCCACCATTCACCGGCCCGTAAAAAAATGTGAGCGAGGGCGTGTCGCCGCCACTTGCCAGCACCTGCCCGTTCAATTCCGCCGAGTCCGCGCGAATGCCAGACGCCGGGAAATTCGTCACCGTCGCCAGGCTTGGTGCGAGCGTGACAAAACTGCGCGACGGGCCCGCCCAGTTCGTGCCGGCAACATTCACCGTCCGGAAAGCAAAGTAGTAGGTTGTGCTATAGGACAATCCGGAAACCGCCTGCGCCACCGCGCCGGTCTGCCAGCCCGGGACAACGCTGTTCGCCCAGGCGGCCGGATTCGTCCCGCCATCGCTCAGGCCGTAAAAGAGTGTGAGAATTGGCGCATCGTTTCCGGTTGTGAGGACTTGGCCGTTGAGCGTAGCCGCCTTGGTCTGAACGCCCGTGGCGGGCAAGTTCGTTACGGTCGCAACTGTGAACGTAACATTGGATTGTGAAGCGTTCGTCGCGCCGCTCAGGGCAAAAATTCCGGTGGTATTTGCCGAACCGGAGACAGTTCCCGTCGCCTTGCCAAAAGTGAGGCTGGAAATCAGTTTGTTCGTCGCTCCAGGAACGCCCGCCAGTGAAATGGCAGTCTGGTAAAACCGTGGGTTGGTCGGCTGTCCACTCACGGCGCCACTGGTCAGGTTCATGCGCTGCACTCCCTGCAATGCAACGGTGTAAAGAGCGCCGCTGTTGTTATTGAACCAATCCGGCGCGTAGTAATTGGTGACCAAGGTGGTGCCGTCGTTAAAATGAATGGTCAAACTGGCAGTGCCCGTGGAATCACCGTTTCCGGAGTTGGCGAGAATGGCGATGCTGTCATACGCCCGGGGCGTGGCTAGAAACAAGGTGCCGTTAGTGAGACCGGTGCTTGGATTCAAAATGAGGGCATTACTGGCGGTGTACGGCTGGAACTGGAGTACGGTGCCATCGTTGGCATTCGTAAAAAGTCCAGTGAGAGGAAGGCCGTTGGTTCTGGCAGCCCCGGCCAAATTGGTTTGATAGAATGCCGTTCCTTCACCGGTGTTATACTCCACCGCGTAATTGGTGTACGGCGGACTCAAGATGGTATTTTCAACCACGACGTCGTGGTTGAAACCGGTCGGTGTCAATGTCACCGGCAGCATGGTCGCCGCACGAACGACAGGAAAAGAAAACAAACAAAGACCCAGCGACACGGCAGCGAGGACGGAGCCTGTGTGCAAGATCGATCCGGGATTTTCAGAGGTCTTTCGTGCGGCCGGAGAGAATTTAGGAGTTGGCATTTTGCAAGTATGTTACGGCAATGGTTCCGGAATGAGTGCGCAAAGCCTGGTCAAACGCACGCTATGACTTCCGGTGATGGTTAATTAATTAGCATGGCTGTCGAGGACAGTAAAGAATATTTGGCGCGATTGAGGACACTGCCCGTTGGGCGGATTACCAGGGAGGCTCATCCCAGCCGTTTCGAATCCCGGGAAAAACCGGGAATTAACACTTACGTTGGATGAAAGGCGGCAAGCGGATCTGCCGCGTTGCTTGCGCTTGAAGTCAGTGAACTCCCACGGGAGAAGAATTCGTCTCTCCACCAGCTTCCAAAGTCAGTCTGACCGCGGTTTCCAGGCCGCAGGCAAAGCGACGGACCGTTCGCTGGATGTTGCCAACGGAGGTGTACGTATATTGGCCGGCAGGGAATGCCTGAATCACCACGTAATCGTAGGCCTTGGGCTTGAGACCGCGTGTCTTGGGAATATCAGTCAGAAACACCAGGCCCGTGGCGACGTCGCCGGGCTCGCGGCCTTCCACCAGGTGCGGATCGGGACTGGCTTGGATTGTCCCCGGCACAAGCCAGGAATGGCTCAGTTCAGGCCGCAACAAACTGGTGTAGCCGCTTTCCACCACCAGGCCGTCCGGAAGTATTTTCAGTATCCTGCCGCAGATCGAACGGCGCCCCTGAATACCGGCCGCTCTTATTTGCTCCGCGCGCAAATCGAGATTTGTGGAGCTCGTAAAAGGAGGATTGTTGGCCGGCTCGCGATTTGTCAGAGCGGCCGATTGCGGATTAGGGGAATTGGCAGACACCGTTGCACTCGTCCGTGTATTAAGGTTCGTTTGCGCGGAGCAGTCGAACGCGATAAAAACAGCAAAAACCAAACACCAAAAACCAGAAAAGCGCCAAACTCCAAACCTCAAAAGGTCCGTGCATCTCTTGGAATTTGAAGCTTGGAGCTTTTCTGGAGCCTGGTGTTTGGGTTTTGGTGTTTCCACCACCGCGCCGCGCGCCCGGATCGGCGCCAACCGCATCCGGACGTGTCGCTCTACGAACAATTCCAATTCCATTCCCATCACGTCACGGGAGTTGCTGAACGCGATAGAATCGCCGCTGGAAATTCGTCGCGCCGGGATCGGTCAAAAAGAACGGCGTCGCCAAGGGCACATTGGTGCTGATCGGAATCCAATGCGCCAAGTCCGTGCTCCCGAGGAGGATGTTGGTCTTGCCTGCCGTGCCGTTCAATTGCAATTGGAACGCGCCGTTGGTGAATCGCGCCAAACCGGTGAAGATGAGCGCCGGGTTCACGGTGAATATGGCCGTGGCCGCAACGCTGTTGTTGGAACCCGTTGCGAAGGCGTTGGCCTCGACCATGGCGCTGCTGGTCAGGACAAACGGACCGGTGTAGAGCGACGAATTGGTGGTAGGCAGCGTGCCGTCCAGCGTGTAGTAGAGGGTCGCGTTGGTATCCGGCGGCACCAGCGTGACACTTACCGATCCGGCAAAGGTGCCGCCCGCCGGGTTGATCGTCGGCGGCAATTCCGCCGGCGTGCCCGGCAGGCTGTTGATCCAGGCCGCCATGACCGCGACGGCATTGGTATCGATCAGGTTTCTGGCCAATGGCGGCATTTTCACGGTGTCGTCCAGGGTGTTCATTCGATCGTAGAGCACCGAACGATAGATATCCTTCGGCGTCACCACATAGGCATTATCATAGCCCAGGTTGCCCTTCGCCAGCACACCAAAGATGATGTTTTGGTTGGTCAGCGGCGTGTCGTAGCGAGCGTCAAAGGTCGGTCCGCTCCCGCCCGGTTGGTGACACTGGACGCAATTCGCGTCCAGATAAGAACGCGCGCGGTTCACCAGGGGCGCAGCCTGGTTCGTTAGCGCCGAAAGCGCGTAATAATTGCTGATGTTCCCCTCGTCAATCGCCGGGAAGAGCAGGCCCAAACGGTTGAGCGTGCGAAGCTGGTTGTCCGTCGTGCCGCCAGGATAGCCAAAGTTGCCATTGAGCTGGCGCGTGCTCAGGCCGAGAACGTAATTGGCCACTGGCGTGTGGCACTTCAGGCAATCGGCCGGACTGGGATAATACCACGTCTGGGTCACAACTCCGCTCGGCGTTGTAATCGCGATGTTCTCATTGCTGCTGGTCATCAACAAATCCGCCTCACTATTGTCCGGCCGCCACTTGTAAGTGACTCCATAGACGGCCCCGTTCGTGTCGCGCACCAGCAGGCGGGTTTCCAAGCGATGCAGCGAAGTCGGATCACTCTGGTTGGTCAACAGTTGGAAGGTTTTGACGAAAACCGTTCCCGCCGGGAACGACCAATTGCCGGTCGGCGCAAAGCTGATCTGTTCTGCGGGTGTGTAAGGCGCGCCGTTATTGGGAACGGCCACATAACGAGTCTTTAACGCGCCGTCCGACCACAAAGCCACGTTCGGCGCGTAGGGAATCAGCCCGCCGTAAGGCGTCATGCCCGGCGTGTTGGTGAAAACTCCCGTTTGTGAAAGCACCGGCGGAAGCGAACCAAACGCCGAACCGTCGAACGCGTGCGGCATGTTGAAGAACGGAGTCGTCGCCGCCAGGTTGGTCAAACCATATGGCAGGCCGCTGCCATTGGTAACAGTGATGGTGACGGGCGCGGAGGTGCTGCTTAAACCCGAGCCGTCTGTGGCGACGGCTGTCAGCACGTAAGAGCCCGCAGCGACGCCCGGCACGGTGAGGTCGTAAGGGCTGTTGCTGACGCTGCCCAGGGAATTGCCGTTCGCATAAAAAGTCACCGCGTTCAAATTATTGTAAAGCGCATCCGCGTTCGCCTCGATGGTCATGGTTGCGGTCGCCGTGGCAGCGGAACCGTTGGTGGGGCTGGTCAATGCAACTGCGGGCGGCGGATTGGTGACCGGATAGAGCTGGCTTTGAGGAATGATTTGCAAGGGCGTCGAAGGGCTGCTCCAGGAAAGCTGCGCGATGCCCGCGCCCTGACTGGCGTAAAAGTATTTCATTTCGATGGTGTACCGTTGTTGGGCCACCATCGGAATCGAGGCGCTCGCGAGCGTCGGGTTCTGGTTAACCCACTGGTTGATGAGCAACTGGCCATTCACCCAGACCAACACCCCGGCATCAGTGAAGGTTTTGAATGTATAGGTCTCATTAAATTGAGGCTGTACCGACCCGATCCAGCGCACCGCGAAATTCGACGGACCAACCGGCGCGGGAGGCGGCGTGTTGGTCCAATTGAAATTCACCATCAGGTCCGTGCGCGTCAGAGTTGGCGCGGTATTGAACGCCGCATTCGTGAACGCCACGCTGGTCATATTGGACCAATAGTAGGCGAGCAGGCCGGTCCCGTTGCCGATGGCCGACGTATTCACGAACCCGGCGCTGGCAATGCCACTGTTCACGGAGCCGGGTTTGACTGCAATCGCTTGAACCTCGACGCTGTTCGTCAACACGAATGGCGCAGTGTAAAGCAGCGAGTTGGTCGTCGGCGTGGTGCCATCCAGCGTGTAATAGATAGTGGCGCTGGGCGTGGCATCCGACAACGTAACCGTAACCGAGGAGACAAAGGAGCCGCCATTCGGGGAAATGGTTGGCGTGGTCACAAATGATGAGGCCGTTCCATAAATGGCCACGCTAAACTGCGCCCCCACGTACACCTTGCCATTGGCGATGGTTGGCACGATGAATTTGACGGCATTGCCCGCGGCATCCCGCGCGAGTTGATCGCTGGAGTAGAGTTCCTGCGCGATATTCGTCGCATTGTAGGCCCGCAAGACGGCGGGGCTGCTGGGGCTTTGGCCACCCGCATTGGCGATCGCCCAGACGATTCCATTGCTCGTGCCGTTGGCGGAAACGCAGGCGGTGGCGCCGCCCTTGTTGGCATAGGTGTCGGGGGTGTTTACGGGGGTCGTGTTGAAGACCGCGTTGGAAACCGTGAAGGCGCTGATCGCGCCCGATGATCCAATGATATAGAGCGTGTTGTTAAAGAAAGCGGGCGTCGTATCGCGATCTCCGCCAGGACCGCCATTCCACTGTTGAACGATGTTGTTGCTGCACGATGTGCAGGTGAAATTCCCCAGGTTGTCCCGGTCCATTATGTAAATCGGCGCGGTCTTGCCGCCACCCACCAGCAAATGACGATGCGCGACGCTTCCGGCCGAGTCCGGCAAAACAATCGGCGCACTGGAGCCAAGATCCTGATCCCCGCCGCTCAGGGCAACGGCATTGGAAGGCGCAAAATAATCCGCCAGCGTGATGCCATTGGTCAGAGCGAACTTCAGCACACTCATGGCGAAATTATTCGAAGCCTGGCTGAAGGTTGTTCCTGAAGCGTTGAACGACCCGTTGCCGGTCTGGAAATACATGAATCCATTCGCATCCACCGCCGGGCCGCCGCCCGCCTGCCAGAAACCGCCCAACCCGCCGTAGGGCGTGCTGTTATAAACGCTGATTTGTTGTGACACATTCGTGGCGTTAAAGGCAAACAGCCAGCCATGATAAGGAGTACTGTCGCCGTGCGAAGCATAGGCCACGTACACGACGCCGTTGACAAGTGTCAACGCGGGGCGGTTGAGTTCCCGGAGCGGGTTCCAAAGCACGTGCGTGCCATCCGTGTCGCCGCCGCCGGTGCCGGTGCCGGGATAATTGGTCGCCGCGATAAGTGTGGGGCTGTTAAAATTCGTTCGCTCAAGCCCGCTGGTGATGTCGAGCGCATGCAAGCGATGCACATAGATGGTTCCTTCCTTGGTCTTGGCCTCAACATAAATCGTCCCCGTGACAGGATCGATCACCGGTGTGCTTGTGATGCCGATTTCCGGCGTGATATCAGTTGTGCCGCCAAGATCGCCGCTGGGAACCGTGGTCACGCCCGGCCCGAGGAAACTGGTTTGCCACAGCGGGCCGGAGTTCAGCCCCAGATTGCTGTCGGCATCGAAGGCATAGACGCTCTCATGCTCGGTCACGATCACCACGATATTGTGCGTTCCCTTGCCGAGAATCGCCACGTTCGTCATGATCAGCGGCTGGGCATAAACGTAACCATCCACCGGATAGGAGAACAACTTGCCAAACGTGTTGGTGTTAACATTGGCGGGAGTCAGCGTGGTCTCATTAGTGTTCGCGCCTTGCCGGGTGTTGTCGTTGTGATAGGTCAACACCGGCACCTGAGTAGAGATCGGGTTGGTGGAACCGGTCGTGAAACTCAGGGATGGCGCGGCCCAACTAACACCCAGGGAGTTGGTGACTTGCGCCGTGAAATAGTAGGTGGTGTTCGACGACAGCCCGCTGAGCGTCTGCGCGAACAGCCCGGATTGCACGCCGAGTGAGATGCTGTGGCCCCAGGCGCCCGCGTTGGTGCCGCCGTTCGCCAGCCCGTAATAGAGGATCACCGTCGTTGACTGACCACCCGTCGAAAGGACCTGCCCGTTGAGCGTCGCCAGCGTGGCGCCGATGGCCGTGGCCGGCGCATTGGTCACTTGCGCGAGAGAAACAGGGAGCGTCGTGAAACTCTGGGGGGGGGTTGCCCAGGTTGTGCCGGCGAAATTGACCGCCTGGGCGGCATAATAATGGGTCGTGTTGCCCGCCAGACCCGTGACCGTCTGACTGAATGAATTAGTCTGGACACCCAGCGAAATGCTGTTGGCCCAGGCCCCGGCATTGGTGCCCCCATTGCTGGGACCATAAAAAAGTGTGACTGTCGGCGCAAATCCTCCAGTCGAGAGGACTTGCCCGTTCAAGGTGGCGGCTGTCGATTGAACTCCGCTCGCAGGCAAGTTCGTCACCACGGCCAGCGTGAAGGAATTGGTTCCACTCAACAGACCGCTGACCGCATAGACCGCCGTTGCGCCAGATCCAGTGGCCTGTCCGAATGTCAGGTTGACAATCGATTTGTTCGCCAGGCCCAGCGCGCCGAGGTTGATCGTCGTTTGATAGAACCGTGGATCGTTCGGGCCGCCACCGGTGCCGCCATTGGCGATGGTGATGCGGTCCACTCCCTGAAGTGCGAATCCCGGATTAAAAAACCAATCCGCCGCGTTGAAGTTGGTGATCAGGGTGCTTCCGTCAGCGAAGTTGATCGTCAGCGTGCCCGTGCTGGTGGGAGAGGCGCTCGCGGAATTGGCAATAAGCGAAATGCTGCTGTAGCTGGCTGGCCCCAGCAAGCTTAGCGTCCCGCTGCTGATGCCTGTGTCACTGCTCATCACCAGCGCGTTGCTGGCGGTGTATGGCTGAAATTGGAAAGTTGTTCCGTCGATGACGCTGTTAAACACTCCGGATGCCGGCAAACCGAAACTGGTCCCCGCCAAACCTTGCTGATAAAAGCACGTGCCTTCTCCCGGATTGAGTTCCGACGCATAGCCGCTGTAGGGCGGCCCTGCGGCGGTGTTCTCGATTACCACATCCAGATTGAACCCGCTGAGGGCTATTGGCGTCATGTTGCTGGACGTGCTGAATGACCGGGAGGGCGTTGCCCAGGCCGCACCTGCGGCATTCACTGCTTCCGCCGTGAAAAAGTAGGTCGTCCCCGCCCCCAACCCGGTAACCGCCTGCGAAAAGGCCCCGGTCTGCGGGCCTAAACCAATGCTCTGCGCCCAGGCCGCCGGATTGGTGCCTCCGTCCGTCGTCCCGTAGAACAACGTGACAGTTGTTTGCACACCGCCGGTCGATAGCACCTGCCCACCAAGCGTGGCCGTGGTGGTGGTCACGTTGGTCGCGGGCGAAGTGGCCACCTGCGGCAGTGTGGCCGTTACTACCGTGACGATGGCCGAATTGCTAACCGAACCCTTCGCATTGCTCGCCACCACCATCACGTTAGTCAGCGTGCTGCCAACGGGAGGCGTTGTGTAGGTCGAACTCGTCGCCCCCGCCGCCACGATTCCATTGGTGTACCAGGCGTATGAAATCGTCCCCGGCCCGTCCGCCAGGGCGTTAAATGTCGGCGTGCCTCCCTGGGCCACGATCGTATTCGCCAGCTTCAACGTGATGACCGGCAAGCTGTTCGTCGTGAAGACTAAAAAATTATCCCAGGCGCTGATCCCCGCGTTTTGATATCCGCGTATCCCGGCAAAGACGGTTGCTTTGGCGATGTCCTGGTTCGTGTGGCTCAGGACGGTCGAAAAGCCGACGATGTTTGCGCCGGGCGAAAGACCACTGGTATTATAATCGTAAATGGCGCAGCCAGCCGAGTAATTGCCCGTCCCCCCTCCCCCGGTATTCGTCAAACCGACCACAAACTTGTACCAGTGACCCGAGGTCACAATGACGTTCCCCAACGTGGTCTCCAGGTTGGTGTTTCCCGTGCGATACTGCTCGCGCAACGACCAGACCGTGGCGCTGGTGGGAACGAAACGGAAGCTCTCGAAGGCAACTCCCGTGTTTGAATTGAAACCGTTGGTGGCGGAGTTCAGGAAGCCGATCTGCACCTTGTTGGCGGAGCTTTGCCCGTTGGCTTGCAGCATCACAGACACGGAAACCGTGGCCCCATTCGTGGCAAAGTTCCAACTGTTGCTCTTGTAACTGGCGGTTGTATCGGTGCTCTGGAACACGTTCACGCCGCCGCTGCCGTTCACCCCGACGTTCGTTCCTTCAGTGAACGCATAATTCCCGGCGTCCGCTCCAGCCCCGTTATCATTCCAGGGATTGAAGTTGTTCGTGTATTGGCCCACTGTGTTGAAATCAACAAAAGCGGTTTGAGCTGGGGCTGCCGCCGCTGCCAATAATAAGAGGCAGACTGACGCCAGCACGGACCATGGCGTTGTGCCGGCATTTCGCAGGCTGGCGTTTGCCGCGCTGCCTGCCTCAGGGGAAACGCCGGAACTTCCTGTTGAAGACGGCAGGGCTGAGACAAGTAGGTTCCGGGGGTTGGCATTTCTGATTATGGTCATAAATAAAGAGCACGCTACTTCGCTTCACCCAGCAGGAGAAACAGAATGGTTGCGCAGGAACCAAGCGGGCCGTACAACATCGCAAACTTCACCATAACGGTTTTCAACGGACAAGCGGGCGGCTTCTCAACCCGCCATCATAGCGACCCTGGAGGCCCGCCATCCGTTGCGTCACCGGGCTTGCTAGTAGCTGTGTAGCAGTCCTTATAGCAGCCGCAGCTGGAAAAGTCAATCGGCTCAGCGGTAAATATCGACCAGGAAAACGACGGCATCGCCCCGGCCGACGTTCACGATCGCGTGGGGCACGTCCGCGCGATAGTTCACCGAATCCCCGCGCTCCAATTCCTCGGCATCAGCCCCCGATTCGACCCTCACCCTGCCCTTCTGCACGGTCAGAAATTCGCGCGTCCCCTCGAAATGCGGTGCGCTGCGCAACGCCCCGCCTTCCTTCAATTGCACTTCGTAGAACTCAACATCCTTCTCCAGGTGCAGGGGTGAGAGCGTGCGGATCTGACAATCCCGGTCCGAACGGTAATGGTAAGCATGATCGCCGGCGCGGATGACCACCAGCGATGAAGTCGCGCCGGGCGTTTCCACCAGTTCACCCAGGGACATGCCGAACGCCCGCGAGATGCGAAAAGCGACCGCCAGCGTGGGGTTGGCCTGATTGCGCTCCACCTGGCTCAACATTGAGCGGCTGACCCCGGAGGCGTTCGCCAGCGCGTCCAACGACCAGCCGCGCTCGGCCCGAAGCTGCTTTAATCGGCGCGCAAAATGGCTGCTCGAAGTGTCATAAGCGAGCACGTTCACCGCCGGGTCCGTCTTGGTCTTTCTGCCGGGGGGACTCATGTTAGAAATTATTGCGGCCAATAAAAAAAGTTCTTGCCAAGCGCGACCCCATATTTACTATACCGGAACGGTTTCTACTAAACTGCACGAACGACTCCGTTTGATATACCGGATGGCCCGTTTCACTTAGCGGATTAATGGCAGCAAAGCATTCCTTTGGCAACACTATTTCAAACCGAATCCACCTTTCGGACCTTATGCAAATCAATGAGTTCACGCCCTCGCTGGCAACTGCGGACTCACCCGCGCCCATGAAGTCACGACGCCAAGGCAGGTTGCCGATCCCGCCCGAAACCGGCCGGCGGGTGGGGCGTCCTCGTCGAGCCCCGGCGGCGTCCGCGGGGTTGGAGAAACTCACCCCGCGCGAATACGAAGTCCTCGTCCACCTGTCGAAGGGCTTGCGTTACAAGGAAATCACGGATCGCCTGGGCATCAGCCAGGGAACGCTCCATTTCTTCATCCGCAACTTGTACGCGAAATTGCGCGTCCATTCGCGCACGGAGGCGGTGATGAAGCTGGTGAAGCGTTAGCCTGCGGCAGCGGCAGCACCCAAATGTCCTCAATTGCTTCGCCCACGACAGAACCGGGTGCCGTATCGCGCGACGCCTCCGGAGTTGGGTCGACTCCGATGCAACGGGTGATGTCCATCGATGCGCTGCGAGGCATGGACATGTTTTTCATCGTCGGCATGGAGGAGGTGTTCGAGGCGCTGTCGAGGATGTTTCCAATGTCTCCGAGCCTGAATGACCGGCTGCAGCACGCGCCCTGGGCGGGATTTCACTTTTACGATCTGATTTTCCCGCTCTTCGCGTTCATCATTGGGACGTCCCTGGTCTTTTCCCTTTCGAAGGCCGTGGCGACCGAGGGAGGGAAGAACGCAACCACGCGCAAGATTCTCAAGCGCAGTTTGATCCTCTTTATTCTCGGCGTGTTGTACTATGAGGGCATCGGCGGCGGCATCCAGCATGTCCGGCTCCTGGGCGTGCTGCAGCGGTTGGCGCTGTGTTACTGCGGGGCGGGCCTGGCGTTTGTGTGGCTAAGCCCGCGCAAACTGGTCGCGCTGACGATTTCGCTGCTGGCCGGTTATTGGGCGCTGCTGGTTTTTGTTCCCGTGCCGGGTTTCGGGGCCGGGGACTTCGCGGAAGGGCATAATCTCACCAACTGGCTCGACAAGATGTTTCTGCCTCTGCGCAAATGGGATGGGGATCATGATCCGGAGGGGCTCCTGAGCACGCTGCCGGCGATTGCTTCGAGCTTGTGGGGCGTCCTGGCCGGTCTGCTGCTCAAGAATCCGTCCGTCGAACCGGCGCGCAAGGTTCGTTTGCTGGTGGCATGCGGCTGCGCCGGTGTGGTGGCGGGCCTGCTTTGGCATCTGCAGTTTCCCATCATCAAGAAAATCTGGACTTCGTCGTTTGTCCTGTTCACCGCGGGTGTGAGTTCGCTGTTGCTGGCGTTGTTCTATTACGTCATCGACCTCAAGAACCACCGCGGCTGGTGCCGGCCGTTTGTCTGGATCGGGATGAATTCGATCACCATCTATTTGATCGCCCGCGTTGCGAAGCTCGAAGATATTGCAAACTTTTTCGTCGGCGGCGAAATCCACTCCGGGCTGGAAAACCTGCACCGCGGGTTGGGCGACCTCGTCACTGCTCTTCTGGCGCTTTCGTTTTCGTTCCTGATTTGCCGCTTTCTGTATCAGCGAAAGATATTCCTTCGCGTTTGAAAGCGGAATAAGTGGTACGCGCATTCCCCATCTGACCCGCTTCAACCGATGGCGAATTTCGTGCAAGCTTCAGTCCTCACTTGGTCTGTGAATACAGGCAACCCGCCCTAATGGCGACCCGTTTCTAAACTAATGTCCGGGTTTATTCAGGAGGCTGAGTTTTGTGCTGGGATAACGAACAGGCCGCCGTATATTAGTTGTTGGTTGCAAAGATGAAGACGAAAAGGCTTTGGGTGCTTGCCAGTGGTGGATTGCTTGTCACCGTAATCGGCACGCTTTATTTGTTCTATCCGAATGACCTTAGTCTAACAGGTACGAATGACCTTGGCTTAACAGCAATTGATCTGGCGGTGGGTGGGCATCCTCAAATGGATTTGCTCCGCACAAACATCAAGGCGGCTGCTGATTCTTTCCTAGCTCAACGAAAGACCGACCTAGCAGAGTCTTCTGGTGGGAACTATGAGTTGGTCGTGGATTACTCAAAGTCCTCCAAGATTCGGTCACTCGGCTATCGGTCGTCGTTTTACTATTACTGCTGGGATATCTACCTCCCATATTCCATAGGGACGCAATCGAGCACGACCGCCACTGTTCTTGTTCACCTTTCGGATGCCACTCAGGGAAACGGGCATGACGCTGGGAGGTTCCATGTCATCGAAGTCATGCTGTTGGATCCGCAAGGCCGGATCACCAAAAGGATCGCTGGAATATGACGAAGTAGCCGACAAGGTCACTGGAGCGAACGCGGGTGAGCCGCTTCTGCAGCTCCTGTTCTGGCCAGACCTGCCACTTTGTCGTGAACTTCCGGTCGAGGGGCTGCAAAAGTCGAGCCGGCTGTCAAAAAGTGAGATGGGCGGCCCTTTTCGCCAAATCCGGCTAAGGAATGCGCACTGCGGCAAAAGAAGGTTTGCGGCGAAGGACGCCTAAAAAACCGAGTGAGCCGAGGGCAAGAATGGCGAACGTGGAAGGCTCAGGCGTAACCGTGAGAGCAAAGACCTCGGTGTCTGGTGGTGAAAGGAAAAGGGAAAGCTGCCCGTTCGCGGCGTTGACACCGTAAGCGGTAGATTGCCCAGCCTGTCCGGTCTGAGCCATAAATTCCGCCGGGGTGGTGGTGCTGTCAAACGTGAACATCCCCGAATGGCCCGCGGCCAGGGCCGTACCGGCAGTCCCCCCGTATTGGATGGAACTGCCATCCAAAACACTGGTCCAGCCGAGGTTGTTCCCGGCACTGGTTGGATTGGCAATATTAAAACTGCCAGGGACCCAGCCCAACCAAAGGCTCTGAATCGCCTCGCCGCCGGTATTATTCAACTGCAAGGTATAATCAAAAACACCACCTGCCGCCGCCACCGCGGTTAGACTGTCAGTGACCTGCACATTTTGTGCCTGGCTGGAAAGAGTGGCCATTGCCAATGCCGCCGCGATGGCTAGTGAAAAATCAATTGGGGTCAATTTCGGTTTCATAGTCGTAGGAGTGTTGTTTGGTTTGGTCGTCGTACAAACTGAGACCGGTCTGTCCAGATAAGATGATCAAGTCGGGAAAATGTTCCTCAAAAAACGAAATTCAACCAACGGCGGTTGGCTTCGGCGACTTGTCAGGCGGCAATCCAAAGGAAAACAATATTACACCTGTGTATTCTCACTCAGTATCTTCACCGCCCTCTCTTCGTCATCCGGGTGAACAAATATTCCAACCATCTGTGCCATCCCGGAGTAACCGCCGGTGACTTCCGTGATTGGCATCATTTGGCGCATGGCATCGTCATCTCGATCAAGCCTAAACCAAATATTATCCGGCTCCGAGAATATTGTCGCAGCCTTGCGCCGTCGTCTTGGATGCCGGAAGAGAGGACAATCAGGAGGCGTCTGGCAAGCATAATGGTGTGGTAAATGATACTCGCTGACTTCCGTCTTCGCTGCGCTGCGACGCGACGAGCGCTTGCCTTGGGCTATTATCGTCCGTCCCTTCGGGACTTTCAGTTGGTGCTGCGCAAGGTTATGTTTTGAGAAGGAAGCGCCGTACTGACCCTCTCCTCCATTCGAAATGCGGAAACACCTGGCAAATGTTACGTTTAAAACGTTTCAGGCCATGCGGTGTTTAAGTGAGGGTGGGAAGAAGCAACAAATTATCGTTTTCTATCACAGCGGCCGTTCTTGTTCTGGCGTTTGGCTGGTGTTCGATCCTCCCGCCAAGCATCGATGTGGTTGGCGACTTTTCCGCGGCGGATTTGGATTACATGCGTCAGGTCGTTGCCGCCTCATATCGGCCCCGTATCCTCCGTGAGTTTTCGCGGGATTCCCTGGCGCGTCTTCCCTTTGACATCGCGCGCCGCATTCGAGAGTCTCATGTGGAGATTCAGCGAACGGGGAACCGAACAGCCGAGGGGCATGCCGGCTCGAAGGCGCTTGGAACACGGTTTGTCTTCGAGTTGAGAGAAGACGGCTGGCTCGTCACGCGAATTGGCATCGGGCCAGAGTCTGTGCGATAGCCTTCAACGCACCAAACGCGCCCTTTTACGCCCGTCGACTAAACATCAACTTTAATCAATTTAATCCTGCAAAAAAAATCCGTCGAAAAGGAGTGGTCCTCACTTTTTGACAGTTTTATCAGTTCTCGTCATGGTTTTGCCTTGGGGGGCGGCAGACGAAATGACAGGTTCGAGCGGGTTTCTGACGCCGTGTCCGTCGCACTTTTGTGCTGAAATGAATTCTGGCACCGCTTTCAGGGTGCTGATTTGTTTTTTGGCTGGCTGTCCGGAGGTATCGTCGCTGACTCCTCAACCGCCCGGCTACCTTCTGTCACGGCTCCGCCGTGAAGAGGAGACGCGTTACTATTATTGCACGCCAACGCGATAAAAGAATGGGCCGGCGCCGGTGACGCTGGCGTCCTTGTTGGTCATGATTCCGGCCTGGCCGGCGAGGTTGCTTTTGATGGTGGAAAAGGACGAGGGCCGGGCCGGGTTGGTGCTGCGTTGGAGGTAATAGGTCACGTTGGTCACACTTTCCCAGCCAACCGTGATGCCGGAGACATCCCGGCGGAGGGAAAGCATCTTGAGCACCGACGCGGCATTGGTCGGGGCGGTGCCGGCCCGCCATTCCTGCATGTTGTTCATGCCGTCGCCGTCGGAGTCGGCGAGATCGGATGAGATGTCGGTAGGGAGATTATAGGTCCAAAGCCAGGTGAGAAAGGCGTTGGTCGCCCCGCCCTGGGATTCGTAGGCGCCCATATCGACTTTCGGACCTACGATGCGAGGACGGCCATCGAGATCCAGCGGGCCGGAGGCAAACGAGTTGTTGCCGGCGTTGATGCAGGGCGAGTTGGTTTGCAGGTGGAAATTGCCGGGAAATCCGACGGTATCGATGAAGCGGGGCGCATTGGTGATGTTTCCCGAGCCGACGGATAGATCGGAGGCGCAGCAATTGGTATAGGTGCCGAGGGCAGTGTCGTTGCCGCCCGCGTCGGCGACATTGTAGTAAATGATGGAGTTTTTGGCATCGGCGTTGTCGAGGCCGCCGCCGTAACCGCCGCCCAAATTGGGATCTGTGGGCGCGTAATTGCCAGAGACAGTGCATTGGGAAACGCTGCCGCCATACGCCCCGCCACCGAACAGGCCCAGATTGTAGACTAGATTGCAGTTGGTCGCCTGGCAGTAGTAAAGGCCACCCGCGTAATAATCGGAGGTGTTCCAGATGACGTCGCAGCGGTCGAGATTTCCCGATTCCACGCCGCCACCGCCGATATGGGCCAGACAGTTGGTGATGAGACAATGGAAAAAGGTGCCACCACTTGCGCCACCGCCGGCATAAGCCGCGCAATTGATAAGCACGCAATTGGAGAGGACGGAGTTGGTGGATTCGCAGTAAGCAGCACCGCCCAGATCGCCCAAATTCAGGTAGGTGGTGGCGCGGACCGAGCCGTTGGTCAACGTGAAGCCGATGAGCGTCGCGTTGTTGGTCAGGTAGGCACAACGCACCGAACTCAGGCTCCAAGGGAACGAGCCCGGCTGGGAAAAGCCCTCGATGACACTGGCTCCGGGGCCGTTCATGCTACGGACGGTCACGGGCTTGTCGATGACGACACGGCAGGGCGTGGAATCGACGGTGTCGGTTCGCGAGCCCGTGTTGTAGAGGCCGTTGGTGACGAGGATCAAATCGCCCGGGCTGGAGGCATCGATGGCGTCCTGGATATTGGTCGCGGCGGCGGGCCAATTGGTGTACGGGGATGCGGGCGAGGAATTGTTGAGATCGACGAAACGCGTCGCGGCTGGCGCAGGCTCGGCGAGGCAAACTAAAAGCGCAAAAGTGGGAAGAAGGTGGCCGGATTTCATATGCGGCAGTTCACAAGGCTCATGCTTTGTACCCTTCGGAATTGTTTGGATCAAGTCAAACGCGATGCAATTGCAGAAGTCAATTGGGTTCCCAATGGCATATCTTGCCATCGAATCTCGATCAAGGCCGGTGAGTATGCTGTGATTGGCAGGGGACTGAGTTTGGGACGGATTGAAAGTGAAGGAAACCCAATGTTTACCGGCCTTGGGACGGGTTCGGAGGGGTATATAACAAAATGACCGAAAAGGGATCGGCGCGCGGCGCGAGTGCCCAACCTGGCGCGGAATGAGGAATGGGAATGCGGAGTGGGCTTGTTGAAATCCGAGGGCCGAAATCCGAAGTGCGGACGCCGATGTTCGATTGCGCTATTGAGTGACCGCGCTTAGTTCTTCGTCCCCGCCAGCACTTCCTCGAAGTCCACGATCTCCTTCATCTGCGTCAGGAACCAACGGTCGATTTTCGTCAGCGTAAAAATCTCGTCGATGGTCAATCCGGCCCGGAGCGCGTGGCGGATGAAGAAGATGCGCTCGGCGTTGGGGACGCTGAGTTTGCGCGTGATGACGTCGCGCGGAAGAATGTCGCGGTCGCCATAGACTTCCGCGCCGATGCGCCAGGGTTTGCCGTCGCCGCCCAGGCCGCTGCGACCGATCTCGAGGGAGCGCAGGCATTTTTGGAGCGATTCCTTGAAGGTGCGGCCAATGGCCATGGCTTCGCCCACCGATTTCATCTGGGTGTTGAGTGTGGGATCGGCTTGCGGAAATTTCTCGAAGGCGAAGCGCGGGACTTTGGTAACGACGTAATCGATGGTTGGCTCGAAGCTTGCGGGGGTTTCGCGGGTGATGTCGTTTCTAATTTCGTCGAGCAGATAACCGACGGCGAGTTTCGCGGCGATTTTGGCGATGGGAAAGCCGGTGGCCTTGGAGGCGAGCGCGCTGGAACGGCTGACGCGCGGGTTCATCTCGATGATGACCAAACGGCCATTGTCGGGATTGACGGCGAACTGGATGTTCGAGCCGCCGGTTTCGACGCCAATCTCGCGGATGACGGCGAAGCTCGCGTCGCGCATGATCTGGTATTCCTTGTCCGTGAGCGTCTGGATGGGGGCGACGGTGATGGAATCGCCGGTGTGAACGCCCATGGGATCGAAATTCTCGATGGAACAGATGATGACGCAATTGTCCGCGCGGTCGCGCATGACTTCCATCTCGTATTCCTTCCAGCCGAGCAGCGACTCCTCGACCAAAACCTCGGAGACGGGCGAGAGTTCCAATCCGCGTTTGGCAATTTCCTCGAATTCCTCGCGATTATAGGCAATGCCGCCGCCGGTGCCACCGAGAGTGTAGGCGGGACGGATGATCAGCGGGAAGCGCCCGATTCTTTCGGCCACGGCGCGGGCTTCCTCGACATTATGGGCGGTGCCGCTGATGGGCACATCGAGGCCGATTTTGATCATCAGATCCTTGAAAATCTGGCGGTCCTCGCCACGTTCGATGGCCCGGGCGTTCGCACCGATCATCTCGACGCCGTGGCGTTCGAGTGCGCCATTGCGATGCAGGGCCATGGCGGTGTTCAGGGCGGTCTGTCCGCCGAGCGTGGGCAGCAATACCAACTTGCCTTGGACGCCGAGGCGCTTCAGTTCCGCCATTTCACGCGCGATGATTTTTTCAACGCACTCCGGCGTGATCGGCTCGATGTAGGTGTGATCGGCGAACTCGGGATCGGTCATGATGGTGGCCGGGTTCGAGTTTACGAGGATCACGCGGTAACCTTCCTCCTTGAGCGCCTTGCAGGCCTGCGTGCCGGAGTAATCGAACTCGCACGCCTGGCCAATCACGATGGGCCCAGCGCCGATGATCAGGACGGAGTGGATGTCAGTGCGTTTCGGCATAGTTGCAAACGGCCACAAATTGAACACGATCACCCCCGGAAGGGAAGGGAAAACGTCAGGGCAGCGCAGAGTTGCAGAGTTCCTGCTCTGCTCGATGCCACCTCTTGCGTTCGGCAGAGCCGGAGCTCTGCCTCCGTGCTTACACCTGCCAGGGCGCGGGATTCTCGCCCGCCCAAATTTCCGCCACCGGTTGGCGCTCGCGCACCAGGGCGGATAGCTTGCCGTTCACCAGCACTTCCGCCGCCTGGGAACGAGTATTATAATTCGACGCCATCACGAACCCATACGCTCCCGCGCTCAACAACGCCAGGTAATCGCCTTCGCCCGAACGCGGCAATGGCCGGTCTTTGGCAAAGAAATCGCCCGACTCGCAAATCGGCCCGACGACGTCCGAATTCACCAAGGCCCCGTTTTTGCGCCGCAACGGCACGATCTCATGATACGCGTCGTAAAACGCCGGCCGGATCAGATCATTCATCGCCGCATCCACAATGAGAAAGTTCTTTTTGCCAGTGCGTTTTACATATTCGATGCGCGTCACGAGTATGCCCGCGTTGCCGGAAATGAACCGCCCCGGCTCCATCACGACGCGTAAACCGAGCGGCTTGAGCAGCGGCACCAACCGCGCCGCGTACAAGGTCGGCGTAAGAATGGTTTTTGCCTGTCGTGACTCCCACCAGCGGGGCAAGCCGCTTTCCAACGCCGGGTTATAAACGATGCCCAACCCGCCGCCGATACTGACGAATTCCAACCCGTAGGCCGCCTTCAACCGCTTGACCAGCGGCAGGACTTTCTGCACCGCCTGCTCGAACGGTTGCACCGAGGTTAATTGCGAGCCAATGTGCATTTGAAATCCGCGCAGGCTCAAATTCTTCAACCGGGCCGCCCGCGCATAAACACCTTCGACCTGTTCGTAAGCGATTCCAAATTTGTGTTGGTACGTGCCGGTGCTGATTTTCGCGTGCGTATGGGCGTCCACATTCGGATTCACCCGCACGGCCACGGGCGCCTTCTTTTTCAGCCGGGCGGCGATGCGGTTGATCCGCTCCAATTCCGGCTCGCTCTCGACATTGAAGGAATACACGCCCTGTTTCAGCGCAAATTCGATCTCCCCCTCGGTCTTGCCCACGCCGGCAAAAGCGCATTTGGCGGGGTCACCACCGGCGGCCATCACCCGCCGCAACTCGCCTTCGCTCACGATATCAAAACCACCGCCGAGGTCCGCCAGGGTTCGCAACACCGCCTGGTTGGAATTGGATTTGACGGCGAAGCAAATCAAGTGGTCCACCTGCGCCATTGCACGATCCAGCTTCTGAAAATGCTCCGTCAGCGTCCGTTGCGAGTAAACGTAAAGCGGCGTGCCGTAACGCTTCGCCAGCGATTCCACCGAAACGCCCTCGCAACAAAGCCGATTCCCAACGTAACGAAAATAATGCATGAGTTATTTATGCCAAAATTGAAACCAAACGTCAAAGGGGCGAGCAACGAACCATCGAACCAGCCGCTCTCAGGCACCTTGGATGGAGTGCGTCCGTCCTCAGACGCGGCAATGTGCGACGGTTCAAAAGGCTCAGAAAGTGCGAATGCTGCTGGTCATTTGGACGTTGCCGCGCCCGGGACGAGCGCACTCCGACAAAAGAGCCGTCACAGGGCGCGACCTCTCGTTGCGCCCCAGCAGTGTCATGGCTCAGCCAAAATCTTCGCTCGCTGCGCGTGATATTCCTGGGGCGTGATCTGGTCAGCCTTGTATTGCTGCAACAGAACCCCCAAACGCTGTTCCTTCGACCCCATGGCTGCCGGAACAATCACGGGAGGCGGCGTTGTGGAAGACGCGACAGTTGGAGAAATCACTACTGGCGGAGGAACGCCCGGAGTGGTTTCCACAGGCGGAGGAAGAACTGCCTTCGGAGCTTTTGCTCTGGCCTTGGCATCCGACCTGGCTTTGAGTTCCGCTTCCGTCTTCGCCACATCCCTTGCGTCGGCATCGGAAGAATGCGACATGACCATCGCTGGTTTGGCTCCCGCATCCTGCGCATTCAACTCAGCCATCTTCTGGCGCAATACTTCTTCAGCCTTCACCCGGTCAGGATTCGGCGGCGGCATGAACATCCCGGCTGATGAAGCCGATGCGGCGACCGGAGCGGGCGGCGGGGGAATGACCGCCGGAATGGGCTTCACAACAGGCGGCGGCGGAGCCTTGACGACAGGAGGCGGAGTCGCCACCACGGGTGGGGGGGTGTTGACGACGGGCGGCGCTTGCACTTTGACTGGCTTGGGCTTTTTCACGGGCGCAACCGGCGCTGGGGCAGGCGCAGCCGAAGGCGTGGAATTCAACTCCATCATCTTCTTATGCAGTTCGTCCCGCGCTTTCGCCTGCAAATCGGAATCATCTCTTTGTGCCTGAAGGGAACCAACGGTGCCGAGAACCACCGCACAACTGAGCACCATAAACTTTGGGATACGCATGAACTAATTATTACTCAAAAGCTTCCATCTGCGCAACAGGTTTCCGGCGCTTGTGCTTTGACCCTTTTGACATCCGGATGCCATGGAATGTTCAGGCCTGGGGTGTTTATTTGAGCCTTCCTTACGTTCCGGTCGGCTGGCAGCCGGCCGGGGCAGGCAGGTTGCCCGCGCCACCCTCTTGTGCCTCAACCGTTTTTAATTACACCCCCGCTGGTGGGATGCTTTTCGGTAGTGCCTTAATTTGAGGCACTACCTGCTTTTCAAAACCTTGGACAAGCAGGCTTTCTCCGTGTTTCATCCATGGTTACATTGCGTGTATGGACGAAACCAACTCATTGATCGAACAGCGTAAGGCGAAACTGGCCGGGCTCCGGGCGAAGGGCATCAACCCGTTTGCGAATAAATTCACGCCCACCGAAACTTGCGATCAGGCGCGCTCGAACTACGTCGAAGGCCGCGAGGTGGCCGTGGCCGGCCGCATCACCGCGCAGCGCGAGATGGGCAAAAGCATCTTCGTCAATCTCAAGGACCAGAGCGGGCGCATCCAGGTCTACGTCCAGAAGCAGGCGCTGGGCGACGCGCAGTTCGACATCTTCAAGCACCTCGACCTCGGTGACTTTATCGGCGTCAAGGGCACGCTGTTCACCACCAAGACGGGCGAGATTTCCGTCAAGGCGGCTTCCTTTGTCATCCTTGCGAAGGCCTTGCGTCCGCCGCCCGAGAAGTGGCATGGGCTGGTCGACACGGAGATGCGCTACCGCCAGCGGTATTTGGACTTGATGTCCAACGACGAAGTCAAAAAGACCTTCCTGCTCCGCAGCGCCGTCGTCCGCGAAATCCGCAACTTTTTCCATTCGCGCGGGTTTGTGGAAGTCGAAACGCCGATGATGCAGAACATCCCCGGTGGGGCCGCCGCCGCCCCGTTCGTCACGCATCACAACGCGCTGAACTGCAATTTCTTCCTGCGCATCGCGATTGAATTGTATCACAAGCGCCTGCTGGTCGGCGGCATCGACCGGATTTTCGAGATCGGCAAGAACTTCCGCAACGAAGGGCTCTCGCGCAAACACAACCCGGAGTTCACGATGCTCGAAGCGTACCAAGCTTACGGCGATTACGAGACGATGATGGAGTTGGTGCAATCGCTTATTGTCCACGTCGCGCAGGCCACGCTTGGGACGCTCATTATCAAGCATTCTCCCAATCTCCCCGGCGCTAAGGTTGCCGAAGCGGGCGTTGAGGCCAACAAGTCATTCAAGGAGACAATGGAGGCAGTCGTCAAACTGCATCAAGAAAACACATATCTCACAACGGAAAAGATTATTAACCTCACTCCTCCATGGCGGCGCGCGAAATACAAGGACCTCGTGCGCGAAAAAGCTGGGGCCGACTGGTTCGACATCACGCCCGCCGAGCGCCGCCGCCGCGCCATCGAAGACCTCAAACTGGGCGGCGACATCGCCGCCGGGTACGAAGATTTTGAGGTTACCGGCGCGGTCTTCGAAAAACTCATCGAGCCAACGCTGATCGATCCCACGTTCGTCACGCACTTGCCGAAGGAACTGGTCCCGCTCGCCAAGCTTTCGCCGGATGATCCGACCGCCGTCGAAGTTTTCGAGTGCTGCATCAACGGCCAGGAAATCGCCCCGGCGTATTCGGAGCAAAACGACCCCATCGAGCAGCGCGAGCGATTGGAGCACCAGGCCGGCGGCGAACAGCAGAAATTGGACGAGGATTTTCTGGTCGCCCTGGAGCACGGCATGCCCCCCGCCGGCGGCATGGGCATGGGCATCGACCGCCTTTGCATGATGCTCCTGGGCCAGGAATCCATCCGTGACGTCATTCTCTTTCCGCAAATGAAGCCCAAAGGGTGAGTGATTGCCTTATGCTCGTGCTCGTCCTCGTCCTCGATCCCCCGCCGAGGACGAGGACGAGCACGAGCACGAAGTGAGGGGGCTGTGGTATGTTGATAACAGAATGGCAAGTCGGGCCATGAAAACGGAATACGCCAGCCGCGAAGCCGCCGTCATCGTTCCAGTGTTCAAAACACCAGCGGGCGAGGTGCGCTTATTGCTGATCCGCCGCAGCCCCGCCGGCATCCATGGTGGACAAATGGCCTTCCCCGGCGGAATGCGCGATGAATGCGACCAGACGCTGCTTGACACGGCCCTGCGGGAACTGGGCGAAGAACTGATGATCTCGGCCGCCGAAACCAGGGTTCTGGCAAGCCTTCCGCCCGTGCAAACCTTGACGACTGAAGTCATGGTCTTTCCATTCCTGGCCCAGATTCTCAATCCCGGGGGCTGGAGGCCCTCGGAACGGGAGATTGCCGAGGTCTTCGAGACGCCAGTTGAACACTTCGCCCGGCCGGAAGCACACGATTTTGGACTCGAAAGTTTCTCGGGCTGGCCAGAGCCGCGCCGCGTGCCTTTTTATCGTGTGGGACCGCATCGTGCCTGGGGATTGACCTATCGCATTCTGGAAACGGTAGTCCCGCGCCTGCTCGCGGGGGAATGGGTGATTGAGTAAGGTCCGAGCGAGTGTATGGAGTCCCGCCTTTAGGCGGCGGGCACACGCAAACACCACCACCAACTGGAACGTCTTCCAGGCGCTCAAAATAACGGGAGCCCTGCCGGCCAAAGCCGGGACTCCAGGCTTCAAACTCTCCTTCGTTACTGATGAATAGCCCCAAAGGTTCGCCATTGTGCGCTAGTTAAAGGCATGGCACCTTAACCGAAATGGACCAGCCTCCGGTCATTTACAAACTGTCAAAGGAAGAACTGCGCGATTTGGAGTTGGCCAAATCGCTCCTCGAAAATCCCGGGTTCGCCATGCGCATGGCCAACATGATCGGATCACCGATCGAAAAAGGCTTTGCGCTGCTGCCGCGCGGGTGGAACGACACCGTCAACAAAGCCACCAAAGCCGCGCTGCTGCGATCGCTGGAACTGGCCGTCGCCACGCTGGGCAAACAACATCGCCGGCGATCCAAGGAATTGTTTCACAAGGTGCTGGTGGGAACCTCCGGGGGCATCGGCGGCGCGTTCGGGCTGGCGGCCTTGCCGATCGAGCTGCCGATCTCGACAGCGATCATGCTGCGCTCCATTGCGGACATTGCGCGCAGTGAAGGGCACGATATTTCCCGCGTTCAAACCAAACTCGAATGCCTCGAGGTCTTCGCGCTCGGCGGCCGACCGGAGGTCAACGACCCTTCCGAGAGCGTCTATTGGCTGACGCGCGCGGCACTGAGCAAAACAGTGGCAGACGCCGCCGCATACCTGACCCAAAAAGGCGTGCTCAAGGAAACCGCGCCAGTCATTGTCCGTCTCATCAACGAGCTGGCTTCGCGATTCGGGGTAATGGTTTCAGAAGAGGTGGCGGCCAAGGCGGTGCCGATCATCGGCGCGGCGGGAGGCGGAATCATTAACGTGCTGTTCATCGCCCACTTCCAGGACATGGCGCGGGGACATTTCATTGTCAAGCGATTGGAATCCCGCCATGGCACGGAACGCGTGCGCAGCATTTACGAAGAGATTTGTTTGAAAGCTCCAAGCGCCAAAAACCAAACGCCAGAAAAGCTCCAACTCAGGCTAAGTTCGGAGAACCATTGAGTTGACTACCCAGCCTGGGCTGACAAAAACGCAGCAGCCGACGTGAGGAGGCTCTAACTTTCCAGGAAAGAGATCAGAGCCTTCTCACGTCGGCTGCTACAGACTGATTTGCGGGAAGCGACTGGTCGCTTACTTTTTCGCCGCGTCGTAATTCTTCGCCACTTCGGGCCAATTCACCACGTTCCAGAAGGCCTTCAAATAATCAGGACGGCGGTTCTGGTATTTGAGATAATACGCGTGCTCCCAAACATCACAGCCGAAGATCGGTTTGCCTTCAGCGCCCGCAACCGCCTTGCCCATGATTGGGTTGTCCTGGTTGGCGGTGGAAACAATCTCGAGCTTGCCATTGTTCACAACCAGCCACGCCCAACCGCTGCCGAAACGTCCGGTGCCCGCGGCCTCGAACTTTTCCTTGAAAGCGTCGAAGCTGCCGAACACGGACTTGATATCGTCGCCGAGTTTCCCGCTGGGCGCGCCGCCGGCTTTGGGCGCCATCAATTTCCAGAACATGGAATGGTTGACATGTCCACCGCCGTTGTTGCGAACAACATTGCGAATATCGGCCGGGACCGCGTCCAGGTTGCTGATGAGTTCCTCGGGTGATTTCTTCTCGAGGTCCGGTTTGCCGGCAATGGCCTTGTTGACGTTCGTCACGTAAGCTGCGTGATGCTTGTCGTGATGGATCTCCATCGTCATTGCATCGATGTGCGGTTCAAGCGCATCTTTCGGATAAGGAAGCGGGGGTAGTTCGTAAGCCATAGTTTTTAATTTGAGTTTATCTGCCCAGTAGAATTTGCCACTGAAACATGGCAACCCGTTTTGGTTGCCAAGGACGTTAATCCAAGAACACCCGTGACACAAGCGCATTTCTTTTGTAGGATGGGGCAATGCACGGAAAATCCATCTCGACAAGCACCCGATTCGGAGTTTCGCGTTCGGGTCGCCTGCGATAACCACAGAATGCCCGCCGCGATATGGCTTCCACACGTCAAGAAGTCGGCCTGCATTCAAACGCTTTTTTCCTGACCACGCGCTGGACGGTGGTGCTGTCGGCGCGAGCCCAGGATTCGCAATCAGGTGAAGCACTGGAAACTCTTTGCCGGGCATATTGGTATCCTCTGTATGCGTTCATCCGCCGCCAGGGCAGCGCGCCGGCGGATGCGGAGGATTTGACGCAGGCGTTTTTTGCCCGGTTTCTGGAAAAGCACTATTTGAAAAGTGTGAATCCTGACAAGGGAAAGTTCCGCTCCTTTCTGCTTGCGTCGCTAAAACATTTTCTCGCCAACGAATGGGACCGGGCCCGAACGAAAAAGCGCGGCAGCGGAGCAGTTCACCTTTCCCTGGACAGCGCGGCCGCCGAATCGCGCTATCTGCAAGAACCTGTGGACACTCTGACGCCGGAGAGGATTTTCGATCGTGAATGGGCTCTGACCTTGCTCGACCTGGTGCTGGCGCGGTTGCGCCGTGAGTTCGAAAACGAGAATAAGGCTGCGCTCTTTGACCAACTCAAGGTTGTTCTCACGGCGGGAAAAGGAGCGGTTTCGAATGCTGAGATTGCGGCGAGACTGGGGATGTCCGAAGGCGCGGTGAAGGTCGCCGCGCACCGGCTCCGGCGGCGTTATCGCGAGTTGCTGAAAGAGGAGATTGCCCAAACCGTGACCGGCCCGGAGCAGGTTGAGGAAGAGATACGGGCGCTGTTTTCGGTTTTTACCACGGAATAACCCGGATGCTTCGCGCTCTAAAGGAAATGCAAGCCCCTCACCCCGTCCCTCTGCTCCGGGAGAGGGACGGGGTGAAGGCGAGCTTTCATTATTTTATACTACTCTTCTGATCCTCCATGGCCCGTAACCTTTCCAGCGAATTGCTTCTGTAGTGAGTGAGATGAGCGACATTAGAAAATGTCCTGGATGTGGAGAACTGGTCGGCAGCGCCGCGCCTGAAGGACTTTGTCCCAAATGCCTCATGGGACAGGCGCTGGCCACCGAGTCGGTGCCGGAACACACCATCATGGTAACCCCCGGTCAAGTCTTGCCCCGCCAACTGCCGCAGCCGGGTGAGCAGTTCGGCAACTACCGGATTGTGCGCGAGCTTGGACACGGCGGCATGGGCGCGGTGTACGAGGCTGAGGACCTCGAGAGCGGACGGTATATCGCGCTCAAAGTGTTGGGCCAGCAACTTGATTCGCCCGACGCGCGCAAACGCTTTCTGCGGGAGGGACGCCTCGCTGCTTCCATCAATCATCCCAACAGCGTTTATGTCTATGGCACGGAGGAAATCGACGGCACACCAGTCATCGCGATGGAGCTTGTTTCCGGCGGCACGCTTCAGGACCTGGTGCAACGCAAAGGGCCGTTGCTTCCGCCGGAGGCAGTGGATGCCATTCTCCAGGTGATTGCGGGACTTGAAGCGGCCCAGGCGATCGGCATCCTTCATCGTGATGTTAAGCCCTCAAATTGCTTTCAAGACAGCGATGGCGCCACAAAAATTGGAGACTTCGGACTTTCCATTTCGACTGCCGCTCGCGGGGACACTGACATTACTCTCGCCGGTTCCTTCCTCGGCACACCTGCTTTTTGCTCGCCGGAACAATTGCGCGGGGAGGAATTGAATGCGCGGTCCGACATGTATTCCGTGGGGGTAACACTCTATTACCTGCTGACCCGGAGAACTCCATTCGAAGGGAAGACCCTCGTCCATCTATTGGCTACAGTTCTGGAACAGCCCGCGCCTTCCCCGCGCAAGTTTCAACCGAGCATGCCCACGGGATTGGCGAGGGTGGTCCTGCGCTGCCTGGCCAAGGAACCGGGCGACCGCTTCAAGAATTACCACGAATTACGCCAGGCGCTGGCGCCATACAGTTCTGCTGCGCCAACACCCGCGACCGTTAGTCTGCGGTGTGTGGCAGGTCTGGTGGACATGATTGTCCTCGGCTTAATGGGCTTGGCCGTGCAGTGGCCGCTCTGGGGCAGCCTGACGAACCTTCTCAATTCCCCCGCCGAGCACCCGCAAAAGTTTTTTCTCTCCATGTCGGTCGGCGTTTTGATGTCGGTGCTTTACTTCACAGTTCTTGAAGGTTTGTGGGGTGCAAGTATCGGCAAGGCGATTTGCCGCTTGCGGGTGGTGGGGCCGGATCGCAATCCGCCAGGCGTGACGAAGGCATTATTCCGTGCCCTGATCTATGCGGTGATGCCGGTCCTGCCTTTCTGGATCATCCTGGGAACGAATCCAGCGCGCATTTTTGATTTGAGCAGCGGCCTGGCACGCTTCTTTGCCACTTACTCGCAGCTTGGCATAACCCTGCTTTTATTCATGACGGTTCGCCGACGCAACGGCTTCGCAGCCGTCCACGACCTGCTCACGCGCACCCAGGTCATATTCAAGGCCGCGCACATGACCCGGCCAGTTCTCCAAGGGGCTGCCGAACCGCTGCCAGCCACGGACTTCAAGCCAATGATCGGCCCGTATCACGTCCTCAAGAGCCTTGAAAAATCAGCGCACAGCGAGTGGCTCCTCGGCTATGACGCGCAGTTGTTGCGCAAAACGTGGGTTCGGGTGGTGGCGCCTGGCACTCCGCCCATCGCTCCGCGCTTGCGCAACCTTGGCCGCGTGGGCCGGTTGCGGTGGATCGCTGGGCGCCGGACCGCGACGGAGAATTGGGATGCGTTCGAAGCGGTAACGGGCAAGCCGCTGGTCCACCTCGTTCGCGAATGCCAGCCGTGGAACCAGGTGCGGTTCTGGTTGTTCGATCTCGCGAAGGAAACGAGTGTGGCGCTCAAGGATGGAACGCTGCCCGAGGAACTGTCGCTCGATCGTGTTTGGATCACTGCGGATGGCCGCGCCAAGTTACTGGATTTCCCCGCGCCGGTAGCGCAATTCGATCTTGGAGAGCGGAACCAGCCCAGTGTCTCCGGCTCGATGCCGCCGCGCGGACGTCAGTTTGAAGTTTTAAGCTTTCTGAATGAAGTCACGCTCGCCGCACTCGAAGGCCGCGGCACGCCGGCGACGGAAGAAAACCCGCCCGGTGTGATGTTGCCTTTGCCACTGCACGCGCGCGAGTTCTTGAATAAGCTGCCCCAATGCCCGCATCCGGATGCCATCCTAATGATGCTCACGCCATTGCTTCAGAAGCTGGCGACGGTCACGCGCTGGCGCCGGCTTGGCGTGGTTGCCGGTTGCGCCTTGTTTCCCATCCTGGCGAGCTTGGGTTTCATGTTTGGATCCCACGCCCTGGCTGTCGTTCAAAGCACTCAGCCCGAAGTTCTCCAACTAAACCAGATCCTGCAGATGCGCGCGGCCATGCACAAACCCTGGATGAAGCATGTCCCCGCCCCGGACGACCGCACGTACGCAATCTACATCGCCAGCCATTTTCGCTCCACCATCACCAACGGCGTGACGTGGTCCAATGTCTTTGTCCGTTCCATTTTGCCCATGGAAGCCCGGCGCTTTGCCGAGCAAAGCGTGGTTGATCACCCCGAGCCGGCACCCGAGGAGATTCATCAGGCTGAAGCGGCGTTGAAATCTCAGGTGATGAGCGGTAAAAATGCCCTCAGTTTCGCGGACCAACCGTGGTTCGCCGTTGCGGTGGGGGCGATCAGTTTGCTTGCGTACGTTTGTATTCCGGCGCTAATCGCGGCCCTGGCGTTCCGCGGTGGTTTGGTTTTGCGGGCCGCGGGTCTGGCGATCGCCCGGCGGGACGGCGCCCAGGCTTCCCGTTTGCACGTGCTGGTCCGGAGTCTCGTGGCCTGGGCGCCGTTCCTATTGACTGCCGTCGCGTTCATGGTGCTGCGCCATCCGCTTGGGCTGTTGGGCACCGCCACCGTGGTGACGGTACCGCTGGTCGGGCTCGTGGTCTTATCCCTTGCGTTGCCTGGGCGAAGTTTGCCGGACCGGCTCGCCGGGACCTGGCTGGTGCCGCGCTGATAATTCGCGTGTAACCTTTCACTCAAATTGCTTCTGTAACAGATGAGATTATGAAAAACACAATTGTGCTCCTGGTCGTCATCGCCGCCGTCGCCTTGGGGGTGGTGTGCCTCAAACAACGCCGGCAAATCACCGAGCATAAGACCCAGCTCACCACCTTGCACCAGGATTTGGACGAAAAATCCCAGCAGGTCCAGGAGTTGCAAACCGCCGAACAACGCGCCGCCAGCGAGCGCGAAGAACTGCGGCGCAAGGCGGACGAGTACGCGGCCAAGGTCGTCCAGGCGCAGCAGAGCGCGTCAACCTCAGCGGTTCCAGCTCTCACTAATCTCGCCCTGGCCGCGCCCGAACAGGGTGAAAACGCGAGCAACGACATGAGTGGCTTCGGCAAAATGCTTTCGAAAATGATGGACGATCCCGAGATGAAGAAAATGATCCAGAATCAGCAGCGCATGATGGTGGATCAAATGTATAACCCACTGATCAAGCAATTGGGCCTGCCGCCGGATGAGGCGGCAAAACTCAAGGACCTGATTGCAAACACTCAGATGAAAGCCGCGGAACAGGCCAGTTCGCTAATGAACGGCTCCCCCACCAACCGGGCTGAAGCCATGGCCGCAGTGACGGAGGCGCAAAAGAGTTCAGACGACCAGATCAAACAGCTCCTCGGGGACGCGCAGTATGCCCAATACAAGGATTACCAACTAACCATGGGTGAGCGAACCATGCTGAACCAATTCAAACAGCAGAACGCCGACAGCGCGAACGCGCTGAGCGATCAGCAAACCGAGCAGCTCCTGACTTTCATGAAAGAGGAAAAGCAGAATGTCGCCGCCGCCACCGGCCAGTCCCTCACCGGAGCGGACCAGACCAAGGCAGGTTTTGAAGCCATGGCTTCCCCCGAACAAATGGACAAGTTCCTGCAAGCGCAGGAAGAAACGAACCAAAGAGTTTATGACCGCGCCAAGGAGGTGCTGTCGCCAGACCAGTTGCAATCGTTCGCCCAGTTCCAAACGAACCAATTGCAAATGATGCGCATGGGAATGACCATGGCCCGCAAGATGTTCGCGCCGGGCAAGGCCGACGCCGGCTCGCCGCCGCCGGGCCAGTAGGCCAGTCGGGGACGAAGATGGCGCATCGAGGATAGAGGATGGCAGGGGAGTGTGCTCGCCCGCTGAAATTTACTTGTTCGCTGCCTGAACCAAGGCAAATTAGTGTCGCTGGTGGTCTGGGCCCATAGCTCAGCGGTTAGAGCAGGCGACTCATAATCGCTTGGTCACAGGTTCAAATCCTGTTGGGCCCACCATACCTGATTTTGAGAAATTGCGTTGCGAAACCCGGCCGCTCCTAAACTGCTGCGGCATTAATCCGCCTTGGGCAATCTTCCTTTGAGGTCCTCGGGCCGGAAAGGCCCCGGTTCAGCGATCAATTGTCGTGCGTGATCCACTTGGCCCCAGACGTTCCATAACAGTACCCCGCGCACCCGGCGGTCGCGCAAATAGTAGATGACACCTTCGCGATAAGGCTCCTTCCAATCCGCCACGGTTTCCAGCCGTCCATCCAATTCTCCGACCGCTTCGTAGCCCAATTCGAACAAGTCCGAGTAAAAGAACGGCAGATGGTCATACGGCTCGGATTTTCCCGCCATGTTTCTTCCCGCCCGCCGCCCCATGGTGTTGGCGTTGTCTTCATGCTCGACGCGCAGACGTTTCCCAAGCGCTGGATTATGGAACTCAGCCACGTCGCCGGCCGCATAAATATCCGGATGACTCGTGCGCAGCAACTCGTCCACTATAATGCCATCGTTCACGGTCAGTCCGGTCAATCGGGCAAGTTCAATATTTGGTTGAATGCCCAGGCCGGCCACGACCCCTGATACCACGGTTTCGCGCCCGTTTTTGGTTTTCAAAACCAGTTGGTCGCCTCGCGACTCCAGATCCGAAACCGATTCACCCGCCAGCACTTCCACGCCTTTCTGTCGGTAAAATTGGTTCAGAAACTCCGATAAATCCCGCGGAAACAAATGGCCGCCGATGCTGCTTCCAGGAAAAACCATCACCACTTCTCTTTGGTTCATCGCCAGAGCTGCGGCAATTTCAGAGCCGATGAACCCACCGCCAATGACCGCGAATCGTTTGCCCTTCTCTGTAAGTTCGCGCAAGCGCTGGTAATCCCTCACCGTGCGATAGTAAATGATTCTCTCGTCGCCAAACGGAAGGCGGCGGGGAGTGCCTCCCGTGGCCAGCAGGAGTTTATTGAACGTGTAAATATTGCCTTGATCGTCCTGGACGGATTGCCGCTGAACGTCGATGGCCACGACTTTCCGTCCCAAATGCAATCCCACCTTTCGGTCCTGTGTGTGACGCCAGATGGAATCCAACTTTTTATCCTTCCACAACCCCTTGGTCAGCGGCGGGCGATCATACGGCGCATCCAATTCCTGGCTGATCATCCCGATGGTGCCGCTGGAATCAATTTCACGGATGCCGCGTGCGGCGGAGTCCGCCGTCATTCCCCCGCCAATGATGAGGTAAGTGTAATTTGGCATGGTGAGGTGATCGCCTTTCTTCCTCGGTCAGGCGGGGACTGGCTTGGCACGTTTTCCGCGTGCTTTGGCCATCCTCTTTTCCAGATAAGCTTTCAAGGCCACGGCATTGTTGTGTTCGGTATCACGAGCACCATAAACCAGCGTAATGTCACTGGCTTGCGCTGCTTGCAGGAGTGGTTGCCAGGCTTCCGGGCGGGCGTTCAATTCGGCAGCATAACGCCGTTGAAACCCCTTCCACCTCGCCGGATCGTGAGCAAACCACTTTCGCAACTGATCGCTTGGCGATACCGATTTGACCCAACCCTCAATCTGAAGGTCCTCCTTCTTAACGCCTCGCGGCCACAGGCGATCAATCAAAAAGCGGGCTCCGTCGCTTTTCTCCGCCGGATCGTAGGCTCGTTTGAGTCCAATCATAATATCCTGGCGCTATTCCGTTGATAAAGCAGCGTACTCCGAAAGCTGCCACCAGTCAAAGGCTGACAGTTAACCCCGGTAACGCGGGCGCAGCTTGCCGGTACCGAATTGAGCAGGTTTCGCGTTTACTTCTGCCGGAAAGACCTTAAGTTTTTTACATGGCTAACTTGCCCAAGAAGAAGCAGCAATCGCCCAAGGCCATCCTTCTCGGAGTGGGCCTCGATTCGGACGGCCATAAGCGCATCACCACCGGCCCGAACTTCGCGTTGGTCGGGGGAAAGCAGGAAACGCACGACGAAATGACCGAGAAGGTGATCAAGATCAATGAAAAGCTCGCCGCCAAGGGCAAGCGTCTCGAAGAAGTCAGCCGCGAGGAATTGGATGACATTGCCCATTCGGTCGGCCTGCGCAAGCCTGGCTCGAAATAGCCTTCAGGCGAACAGTCCCGCTCCGCATTGAGGCTTCCAGCATTCCGCCAGGTCTTGAAGCGCGGCATGCAGGGCCGCTTTTGAATAACCCACGAACATCCGCGCCCGCCCGGAGCATTCGTCCGCACCACAAAGCGGTGCTGCACGCCGCACTCCGAAACCTGGTGGAACTTTGCACGCCACTCGGCGCAGCGCCGGCTTGAGGTCAAATGGCCACCACTACCTTGCCCAAAACCACCGGACGGCGGGCACCGGTGGCGGAAGGCACATTGGAGGGCCGCCGCTGCAAAGTTTCATGGGCAAGGACTGCAAACGCCAGTGCCTCTTTGGCCGAATTCGAGTAGCCAAGATCGTCCTGGGTAAGCACGAAGGAAGGCGCGACTCGCTCGGCGAGCATTCGTCGCAAGGTTGGATTTTTCGCACCGCCGCCGCCAAGAATGACTTGAAGTTTTGACCGGGCTGCTTTGGAAAGGTTGCGGAAGATGAATCGCTCATAGGCCTCAGCAATGCTTGCGGCGGTGAAGACGGTAGCCGTCGCAACGATGTCCTCGTCCTTCAGCTTCAAACGACGTGCCAATTCCAGCAGACCCCGAACGAACGGTGCTCCGAACTCTTCGCGACCGGTCGTCTTGGGCGGGGCCAGGCGCAGGAATGGATGTCGCATCAATTCGCCAAGCAGTTTCTCCGAAACAGCACCCCGTGCCGCCCATCGCCCGTCACGGTCAAACGACCTGCGCCCGGAACTGAGCCGCGCGACCACCGCATCGATGACCATATTGCCAGGCCCGGTGTCAAATGCCACCACATCAGCCAGCGAAGCGCGCGGCGGCAGGTAAGTCAGATTACCGATGCCGCCGATGTTCTGAAGAATGCGTGGCTGGGTATTGTCCGTGTAAAGCGCCCAGTCAACATAAGGCACCAGCGGAGCGCCCTGCCCTCCTGCCGCCATGTCCCCGACCCGGAAATCGGCCACCGTGGCAATGCCCGTCCGCTCGGCAATGACAGCGGGTTCGCCGATTTGCAAAGTGGAAGGGGTCCGGGCGCGGGGCAAATGATGAACAGTCTGTCCGTGCGAACCGATGGCGGCGATGTCTCGCGGTTTCAATCCCGCCTGGCGGATCACATCCAGCGCGGCGCGGGCAAAATGTTCGCCCAGGAGAAAGTTGAGTTCGCAAATCTCCGCCACCGTTCCATCCAGGCAGGCGCGGAGAATCCGGCTTTGGAGCGGCCTCGAAAATGCCTGGTGACGATGCGCAATCAATCGGACGCGCAATTGCCGGCCCGTCCCGGCGATGGCCGCAACCACCGCATCGATGCCATCGGCCGAAGTGCCGGACATGAGGCCGACGATATAGCGGGAACGTTTCGACACGCGGGCAATGGGAGCCGTCTTCCTCACTGCATCGTCTTAATGAATTGATCCGCCTGGGCGATGGAGGCATTCATTTCGTCGAGCAATCGGGCGATGTCGGCCTGGATATTGGCAGTCTCACCCTTGAGTGAGCCGATGGCCTCGGCATTCAGGTTGTGCTTGAGATAAAGCACCTGGTCATGAAACTGGGTCAGCACGGGGTCCATGCTTTGCTCCGCGCGTTTCAAGGCGGCGTGCAAGTCATCGTACTTCGCGCGGGTGTCCCGAAGCTTGTCGCGGCTGCTCTGACGCAAGGTGGGCGAGGAAATCTGCCCGATCTCTTTCTCCCATTCATCGAACAAATCACCGGCGACGGTTTCGACCTGTTTGATGCGGCTGTGGACCGCATCGGCCTTTTCCACGGAACGGTCATAATCGCTTTTGAGTGCGTTGTAGGTCTTTTCCAGGTTTCCGCCCTGGAATCCGTAGAGTTCCTTGAGGCGTGTCAGGGCGTCTTTGAACTGCTGGCTCGCGGCTTGTTGGTCATTCCGCGCCTCGACAACGCGCTTTTTCAGCAAGTCGCGTTTATAGACGCCGAATTTTTCCCAGGCGGCGTAATAGCTGCTGCGGCAAGCCCCCAGGAGGGTCAGCGCCAGAAGCAGAACGGAGCAGGTCAGCCTTTTCATGCGGCGCATTCTAGCCCTCGGGCGGGAGGCAACGCAATTCAGTTTTCCTCCGCGGGCAGCGGCTGGACGCGTTCCCAACGCGACACAAACTCGCTGCCTTCGAGATAAAAGCGCAAGGGCAACGCCGCCGCCTTGGTTATTCCAACGCGGGTCGTCGTAATCATCGGGCCTCGTTCCTTTAGGAATGCCGACAGTCCGGGGCTTTTGGCAATGAACAGTGGTGAACCCGCGTCGCATAGATCCGCGCCATCAAGCGAGCGGTCGATGTCCATGGCCGCGCAAAGTTTGCCCGGTCCATTCGTGAGCAAGCGCGGGGTCGCGACAACACGCCGGGCGCGCATCAAATCCAGCCCAACCAGCGGTTCGATGGCGCGCACCAGCACGGCCTCGGCAGCCCCTGCCGGACGGCAAACCGCATTGAAACAAAAATGGTTCCCATAAATGAAATAGACGTAACTATGCCCGGGCGGCCCCCACATGATGCGGTTCCGCTGGGTCTGTCCGCAATACGAATGGGCCGCCGGATCGCCCGTGAGGTAGGCTTCCGTTTCGACAATCGGGCCACCGCACAGCCCCTGCGGCGTCCGCCGGATCAGCCAATGCCCCAAAAGCTTCGGGGCAACCTCTTTGGCTGACGGTTCGTAGAATTTGCGTGGTAACGGAACAAAGCGATTCATCAGCTCAACCTTGTTAATAAGTGTGGCGCTGGCTCTTGTCCAGTCAGGGTGACCCAATACGGCTGCCAACGAGACATCCCGGTGCAGTAAGTTTTACACAACCTTCTGGCATTCAACTAGATAAGGCAATTCTGCGTGGCCTTGAGCAAGAGCGGATCTCCCTCGCCCGACGCCAGACTTCAAAGCGAGACGGATGCCGGATGCTGATCAAAATCATCAGTCATGTGTCATCCTGCTCAACAAATATGCTCCAACAATAATTGCCTGCCCCGGCGCTTTTTTTGTTAACCTTTTGTGGTAATCTGACGTCTCTATGATACAATCCGTGGTGTTGTGCACCATGTAGCATACTAAATGCCGCATATGAAAGAGAACCTGGTACTATTCGTCGAGGACTCGCCGGAGGACGTCGATTTGGTTCGCGCCACCTTTAAGCGTTGGGGTGTCACCAACCCGGTGCGCGTCGTCGGTGATGGCGAACAGGCGATGGATTATTTGACCGGCCAGGGTGAGTTCGCGGATCGTGAGCAATATCCCATGCCGAGTCTCGTGCTGTTGGATTTGCTTCTGCCCAAGATTTCCGGCTTGGCCCTGTTGCAGTGGATTCGTTCGCACCCGGAGATCAACGCTTTGCCCGTGGTCGTGCTCACCGGCTCAAAAAACCTCGACGACGTTGATCAAGCGTACCATTTCGGCGCCAATGCCTGCGCGGCCAAGACGCTCGGCCTCCCTGAACTCCACGATCTTCTCCAGCATCTGAATTATTTTTCCCTCGCTTCTGATTTCCACTCCAGCGAAGTCGAGTGGTTCCCGGAAACGTAGTCCAATTTCCCTTTCCCGGCTCCGGTTTGTAATGATTCCGAGCCTCGATCATCAATCTTCTGCAAGCGGACGGTCCTTTTGAACGACGGACGCCTCCGCTTTACTTGTCACTGGGCACGCTGATGGTCAAGGGCACCTCTAATTCAGGCAGCGAGGCCAATGAGGTCTGGACTGTGACTTTCCCGTTGGTAAATGCCCGGGGCAATTCATCAAACTTGAGGAGCAGGTCGAACGTTTTGCCGGATTCTTTGGGCACAATTCGCACACTCAAGCCTTGAATGCTACTGGTGGCATTTTTGAGTTCGACTTCATGGCCCAGGACGGACGTCAGCTCCACCTTGCGCGTGAGGGCCTCGATTGGATAGTCGGTTTTGTTTTTTCCAAAATCAGGAATGACCCAATAAAGCCGGGGCGGCACCGCTGCCAGTTCCCCCTGAGCTTCACCCATCACCGAAATGCTTTGCACCGGCTGGGCCGCCAGATTGTTGTTCCACATTTGCACTGTGGCATTAAACGGCGCAGGCGGGCCGGGAGGGCGATGGACGATCACGTTGATTCGAGCCGAGTTCTCAGTTGGCTTGAAGGACGGATCAAAAGCCGCGCTGATCCAATCCTGCGAGGCTGTAAGCCGGTCAATTTCCAACGGCTTGCCGTCGGTGCGGATGACCGTGAAATTCCCTTGCACCTCCTTTTTTCCCGCCGGCAGGTCCATCCGCAATATCTTCGAGCCCAGTTCGTAAAGGGGAATATAGTTCACCTGCATGGCAAGCTGTACAACCGGCGTTTTCGGATCGTTCGAACGCACCCGGATGAACCTTTGGCCGCTGAGCGGATGATCCAGCTTGATGGTGTAAATGATTTCGCCACTCTCGCCGGGCGCAAGCGTGTCCGGCTTTACCCTGGATTCAGTGCAGTCACAACTCGGCTCGGGCGGATCGACCTTTAGGATGCCATCCCCGGTATTTTTGAAATTGAAAACCCCCGATATCGTTTCACCCGCCGTGATTTTTCCAAAATCAAAAAAATTTGTTTTGAACTGAATCATCGGAGTTCCCTTGCCTGCAATAGCAGCGGCCGCGAACTCTACTGGAGCAGCTTTGGGCTCGGCGGCTTTGAGAGTAGGTGCCATGCCGAAAGCGCCTATCAATCCAGTCAGGGTATATATAGCAATCCAAAGTGTTCTCTTTGTTCTCTTCATAGGCGGCTGAACACCGATGATAACCTATCCACCAATCTTAGGCCAGCTAAATCGGTAAATGTCAGACTATTCTAATGAGCGACGGAGAGTTATCCACAATGTGTTCGGGTGTTTTACACTAGGAATTCCTGACTAAAGCATCACCGCGATAAAGCGCACGCCAATCGACACTACATTCCTACATGTTCATGTAATGGTTTTTGTAATTTAAACTGATAGTATGAGCGCATCCGTGGCGTTGGTTCTTACTTGCTGATTTTCCGGCCAGTTTCGGCGCCACCCCAGCTCAAGATTTCAAAAAAAACTTAAGTGCCCAGGAATGGACGCCTGCCGGTCACGGGTGTCCCACGTTATCGAATAGCGATATTTTGGTCTGAAACCAATCGTTTCAGAACTTGTGATCTCCCGTAATCGCAGGAGCGCCGGGGAGATTTCAGGTCGAACAAACCGGCATTCCTGCAAAACAGCAAAAACAAAAGGTAAACTATGAAAACCCCAGTAAAAACAGTCATGAAAACACTCGGGCTGGCCGCCGCGTTGGCGCTGGCCCTTGGAACTCAGCGCGTGCAGGCAAACAACATCCTTGGCATCGATGTTTCCAGCTTCCAGGGCTCCATCAACTGGTCGAGCGCGCATTCCTGCGGAACGCTGTACGCCTTCGCCAAGGCTACGGAAGGGAACTACTACCAGGACGCCTTCTTCAAGGGCAACATGGTGAACGGCAAGGCTGCCGGTGTTCAAATGGGCGCTTATCATTTCGCCCGTCCCGACCTGAACTGCCCCAGCACGGAAGCCAATTACTTCTGGAACTTCGCGGGGCCCTACATCATTGCCGATGGCAAATCCCTCTATCCCATGGTGGATTTTGAGGTCTTCAACGGAGTCACCTGCAGCGTGGGCAATTACACGACCTGGTTTAATGACTGGTCGGCGGACGTAAAGGCGAAGACCTCGCACTTCCTGCATCCGGTTATCTATTGCAGTGCCGGCAGCGGAGCGTGCGATCTGGTCGAGTTCGACAAGCCGGGTGGCATCTCTCTCTCGGCCTGGATCGCGAACTATAATGGCGAAAATCTGTACACTGGCAACCCTTGGAGTTGCTGCACCTGCTGCAATGCCTGGGTAACGGGCTGCAGCGGAGGCAACTGGACCTATTGGCAAGTCAGTTCCACCGGCAGCATGTGCGGCATTTCGGGTAACACCGATTTTGACGCCTATCCGCTCTCCTTGTCGCAGTTGATCACCAATCAGGGAGTTAAATAGAAGTGCCTCCGGCGCAAACATTGGAGAAACCTCCAGCAGCTTAAACTCAAACGCACAAATTCCAGGAGTTGGTTGGCCTGGAATTTGTGCGGACTCTCCGGAAGCCGTTGTGAACGTGCCGCTTGCTCCACGCTTTAGTCTTTGAGCCAAATATATTCTCCGGCCATGAAAGAGCCCGCCAATTCCACCGGCTCGCACCATCCCAGACCCGGGGCCGAACCGGTGCGCAAGGAGGTTCTGGTTGCCGTCGTCGGCGCAGTTGTACTCATGGCTGTAGTCATCGCTTTCAAATCACAGAAGCGGTCACTGGAACCAGCGAAGCCGGCCACGACAACCGCAGCGCCCGAACTCAAAACCCGCCCGGTTCGGGTTGATCCGCCACCACTTGCTCCAATAGTCGCTCCATCCGTCGTCAGCCAGCCAGCGCCACCGCTAGTCGCCAATTCGGACAACGCCCCGCCGGCCAATTCCGATCCGATGTCCCGCTCGCGCCAATTGGTTGCGGAACTTCTGGCGATTAGCAGCGCGGGTGGCCCTATCACCAGCGAACAAGCGGCGAAATTCAAACAGAATCTCGCTGAATTGATCCGCCAGGGCGCGGCTTCAGTGCCGGCCATCCAGGAATTTCTCGCTAAAAACCTCGATAGCTACTACTCCGGTGTGAGCGGTGGAGAGCAGTTGGGTTATTCTTCGTTGCGCGCCGGCTTGTTTGACGCATTGAAACAAATTGGCGGGCCGGAAGCGCAGGCGGCCATGGTCCAGACGTTGCAGACCACCGCCGTCCCCTCTGAATTGCTGGAACTGGCCAAAAACCTCGAGCAACTGGCGCCCGGCCAGTATCGCGAGCAAATCCTGAATGCAACCCGCGAGACGTTGAGCATGGCTTCCGCAAATCAGTTGGGGACGAACATGGAGCTTGGCCCCGCTTTCCGCGTGCTCCAGGCCCTGGGCAATGCCAATACAATCGATGACGCCGCCAGAAACGATCCCGCGAAGTTTTACGACGCCGTGGCCATGGCCAACCTGCCGGATGGACAGGGCCTGCCGTCGTTGATTCAAATGGCGGAAAAACCTGGTGGCTCACAAACCGTTGCCACGGAAATGATCGCACAACTCGCGAGCCAGAATCCCCAAGCCTTGGAAACGCTGACGCAAATGGCGCAAAATGGACAGATTCAAAATAGCGTCTGGGTGAAACTTGCGCCCATTCTCGGAGGCAACCAGTACCAAATCGATTCCGGGAGCCAAAGCTACACGATCGTTGATGGCGCCACGAACCCCGACCAAATTAACCAGCGCCTCGCGTTGATCGATAAGTTGCTGGGATTTGTATCCGACGGCTCGGCGGCGGCCAACGCATTGCAACACGAACGCGAGGCATTGAACGGAAAGTTAGGCAAATAAAGCAGGTAACTGAAAGACGAACGACAATTCTGTTATGAAAAAGAACTTACTAAAAGCAGTGATCTTAACCGTACTGATAGCCGGCCCAATCCTCGCGCAGGAACCCGCCAAGCCCGAGATAAAGCCGGCCGGGCCGCCAGACCCGGAGAAACTCAGCTATGCGTCGGGAATGCGCATTGGCATGCAACTCCTCCAAGCCTCCACCAGTGTGGATCCCAACGTTGCTGTTCAGGCCGTCAAGGACGTGTTGGAAGGGAAGCCCACGAAAATGCAGGAATCCGACATCATGGCCATTCTCAATCAGGCGCGAGCCGATGGAGTAGTCAATCAGCCTGCGATCGACAAGGAGAAGTTCAGCTACGCGGGAGGAATGCGTCTGGCCCTGCAACTCAAGCATACCGGCGCGGATGTCGATGCCAGCACGATCACGCAAGGCATCCGGGACGTTCTGGAAGGGAGACGCACCAAAATCCAGGAATCCGAAATGGAGCCGCTTTTCATGCAGGCCGAGGCGTACAATTCCGCCAACCGATCCAAAAAGAACAAAGGCGAGGGTGATGGATTTCTCGTCAAAAATGCCAAAGAGCCGGGCGTCACCGTGTTGCCCGACGGCCTGCAATACCGGATCATCCAGCCAGGCGCCGGTGAAACCCCCACCGCCAACGATCTCATCTTTATCAAGTATCGCGGCACGTTTGTTAACGGAGTGGAATTTGATCATCACGATCACTTCCTGACCCGGATCACCGGAGGAATCAAAGGCTGGCAGGAAGCCCTGCAACGGATGAAAGTCGGTTCAAAGTGGCAAATCTTCGTGCCTTCCGACCTGGCCTTCGGGCATGAAGGGGAATCGTTTCGACACATTGGCCCCGATACGACGGTGATCTATGAGCTGGAACTCGTTTCCATTGCGGGGCCGGGCGATCAACAGATCAGTTCGGGACTCGGTCATGGACTGGATGTGAGCGCTTCAGCGCCTGCCCCTGCCAAATGATACTGGCTGAAAATCTGGTCAAGGCCTTTGGTCCAAAGCTGGCCGTAAACGGCGTTTCGTTCAGCGTGGAACGGGGGGAGGTGTTGGGTTTTCTGGGTCCCAATGGCGCAGGCAAATCCACCACCATGCGCATGCTCACCGGGTTTATCCCGCCGTCCAGCGGCAAGATCAGCGTTGGCGGTCATGACATGCTCGCTGATCCGATTCCCGCCAAGCGATTGATTGGCTATCTCCCCGAAAACGCCCCGGTCTATGTCGATATGACAGTCCGAAGTTTTCTGGGCTTCTGCGCGGAACTGAGCGGTTTGTGCGGGGATGCCCGAAAAAAGGCGGTCAATCGCGTCATCGAAATGTGTTTTCTGGAACCGGTCCAGTATCAAAGTGTCGATACGCTTTCCAAGGGCTATCGTCATCGCACCTGCTTTGCCCAGGCAATCATCCATGATCCCGACGTGCTGGTGCTGGACGAACCAACCGACGGGCTGGATCCGAACCAAAAGCACGAAATCCGGGGTTTGATCCGCCGAATGGGCGAACACAAGGCGATCATCTTTTCCACGCATATTTTGGAGGAGGTGGAAGCGGTTTGTTCGCGGGCGATCATCATTGATCGCGGCCAGATCGTGGCCAACGGCACGCCTCAAGAGTTGAAACGAAAGTCCGAGCTTGGCGGGGCGATTCTGCTGGCGGTGCGCGGGGCCACCGGCATGCAATTGACCGACGCGCTTGCCGGAATTCCCAATGCCCGCAAGTCAACCATTCTGAGGGAGGAAAACGGAGAAATTTGGGCGCGCGTCTATCCCAAGGCCGGAAATCGCAATGGTGAACTCGTTCGCAACGTGCTGGTCGCGGCCAATGGCTGGCAGGTCGAGGAATTGCGCACCGAAGAAGGCCGATTGGACGAAGTGTTCCGGAGCATCACCCTGCCGGACACCGTAAAGGAAAAAATAGAGCAGTCGGCCGGGGAAGGACACGGATTATGAACGCCGCGATTACAAATATCCGGGCCATAACCAAACGCGAACTGGGCGGTTATTTTTCGTCGCCTGTCGCGTACGTCTTTATCGTCATCTTTCTGTTGCTGACCGGATTTTTTACATTCATGGCCGGCAACTTTTTCGAGCGCGGCCAGGCCAACCTGGATTCCTTCTTTCTGTGGCATCCGTGGCTGTACCTTTTTCTGGTTCCCTGCGTGGGGATGCGGCTTTGGGCCGAGGAACGGCGGGTCGGCACGATTGAGCTGCTGTTGACCAAGCCGATTACCGCGTGGCAGGCCATTGTCGGGAAATTCCTGGCCTCGTGGATCTTTCTCGGACTGGCGCTGGCGCTGACGTTTCCGGTCTTCATCACCGTCAATTACCTCGGCTCACCGGACAATGGCATCATTATTGCCGCGTATCTCGGCAGCCTGTTAATGGCCGGAACCTACCTGGCCATCAGTTGCATGACGTCAGCCATGACCCGCAACCAGGTGGTCAGTTTCATTCTTTCGGTGGTGATCTGCCTGTTCCTGGTGCTGTGCGGATTCCCGCCCGTGACCAATTTGCTGACCCGGATGGAGAAACCGTGGCTGGTGGACCTCGTTTCCTCCCTGAGCGTGATGACCCATTTCCAACCGTTCACCACCGGGATGGTGGATTCACGGGACGTGATTTTTTTCCTGTTGATCATCGGTTTCGCGCTGTTCACCAACGGAGTGATCATCCGCAGTCATCGCGCCACCTTGATCGATACGCTCACGAAGCGCAGAAATTTTGAAACCATGCTTTACTCCACCGCCGGCGTGGCGGCGATGTTTGTTTTGATGGTGGCGGTTTATGTCGTAACCAGCACGGTGAAAGTGCGCTTCGACATCACCGCGGACAAGGCCCACACGCTGTCAGCGGGCACGAAGAAAATTCTCGGCAAACTCGACTCGCGCGTGACCGTCCGATTTTTTTGCACGCAGTCTGCCAATGAGATGCCCCCGACACTCCGGACCTACGCCCGGCACATCGAGGACCTGCTGCACGAATACCAACGGGAGGCCAAAGGCAAACTGGTCATCGAAAAATTCGATCCCGAGCCCGACTCGGACGCCGAAGATTCCGCGCGGTTCAGCGGGGTTGAAGGCCGCCCGACCGGTCCGTTTGGCAGCGACAAGATTTACCTGGGAGTCGTGGTCAGTCTGCTGGATGAAAAGTTCGCGTTGCCGTGGTTGCCGCCGGAACGGGAAAGATTGCTGGAGTACGATATTTCCCGCGCGATTGCGCGAGTGGCGAGCCGCTCGCGGCCGGTGATTGGCATAATGACCGGCCTGCCGGTTTTCGGCGAGCCGCCGAGCCTGCTGATGCGTCCGGGCGAGAATCGCGAGGAGGAATGGTCGTTTGTTACCGAATTGAAGAAGGATTTTACCCTCAAGGAAGTTCCATTGACGGCTTCGAAGATTGACGACCAGATCAAGGTTCTTTTAGTGGCGCATCCCGTCGATATTACCGATCCCGCGCAGTATGCCATTGATCAGTTCGTATTGCGTGGCGGCAAGTTGCTGGCCTTCCTGGATCCGCATGCCTATTTCGATCAACATCACGATCGCAGCCATGATTACTCGCTGATCGGCGACAATGCCGCCAAGTCCTCGCTGGACAAGCTGCTCAAAGCCTGGGGGTTGAATCTGGACGTCAACAAGGTGGCAGCGGACACGTCGTTTGCCAGCCGGAACCTGCAAAGCGGCGACATGATGCCAACACTGCTCCTGGTAACACGGGCTGGCATCGACGAGAACGACGAAGTCACCAGCCAGATTGACAATTTGGTGTTTCCCTTCGCGGGCGCCTTCACCGGCAAACCGGTTGATGGGCTCAAGGAAACCGTGCTTGTCAAATGCTCTCCCAATTCGGAACTGGTTGACAGCATGATCGCCACTGCGGCGAGCGAGCGGATTCTGAGGGATTTCAAACCCGCCAATGTGGAGTATCCGCTGGCCGTTCACCTGACCGGAAAATTCAAAACCGCCTTCCCGGACGGTCCGCCGAAAGACAGCGACGAAAAGAGTCCTCCCCGCGATGCCGTTCAGTTGAAAGAATCCAATGACAAGGGCGAAGTGGTGCTGGTGTCCGATACCGACATGTTGAACGACAAGGTCTGCGTACGCGTGCAAAATATGATGGGTCGCCGCATGGTCCAGCCGATGAACGGCAATCTCAACTTCGTGCAAAGCCTGGTGGAACAATTCGCCGGCGATGATGATTTGATCAGCGCGCGCAGCCGCGCCAGCATGAGCCGCCCCTTCACGCGCGTCAAAGACATGCAAGCCAGGGCCGGCAAACAATGGGAGGAAAAGGTCAAGGTCCTGGAAGCGAAACAGTTGGAAACCGAGCAGAAGATCAAGGAATTGCAGATGCACAAGGAAACCGGTCAGCAGGCCGACTTGATTCTTTCGCCCGAACAGGAGAAGGCGCTTGAGAGTTATCAAAAAACGCTGGTGGCGGTTGGCAAGGATCTGAAGCAGGTGCGCAAAAACCTGCGCAAGGACACGGATGCTTTGGAGTTCTCGACCAAGGTCATCAATATCAGCACGATGCCGATCCTGGTCGCGATTTCGGGTCTCGGCCTGGCCCTCGCCAAGACTAAACGAAGATCCGCAAAATGAATCGAAAACAATTCATCCTGGTTTTGCTTGCCCTGGCCCTCATCGGCGGCGCGGGCCTGGTTTTGCTCCATCGCAACCAGGAATCATGGACGATTCGCGAGGCCAAAGCGGGCGACAAGGTGCTGCCCAATTTTCGGTTGAATGACGCCGCTGCCATCCACATCAAAGGCAGCGCGGATCTGAATGTGGTGCGCAAGAACGGCCTCTGGTGCGTGCGGGAACGCGGTGATTATCCGGCGGACTACCAGCAGATTCGAGATCTCCTGATCAGGATAAGAGACCTCAAAGTGGTGCAATCCGAGAAGATCGGCCCTTCCCAGCTTGGCCGCGTGGACCTGGATGAGCCGGGAAAAGGGACGGGCGGTGGGACACTGATCGAGTTCACGGATGCGCAGGGGAAAGTGCTCGACTCCCTGCTCGCAGGCAAAAAGCACTTGCGGCCACGGAACGAATCCGTGCCAATTGGCCTCCACGGCCTTTTCGACGGGCGTTACATTCTTTTGCCCAGCGATCCGGGAAATGTCCTGCTGATTTCGGATGAGTTGCCCAGTGTCGCGCCAGAGCCGGCATCCTGGCTGAGCCGGGATTTTTTCAAGGTGGAACACATCAAATCCCTCTCGCTGGTTTTCACCAATGGCGCCAATCTGTGGACGCTCCTGCGTGAAAACGAGTCCTGGCCATGGACGCTGGCCGACGGCAAACCCGGTGAAGTCCTGGACACCAACATTGCCTCTCAAACCGCGGAAATCCCGGGCTTCCTCAGCTTTGTCGATGTCGTTCCCAATGCCATCCCGTCCGAAACCGGTTTGAACAAACCAATGCTCGTGTTCATCGAGACTTTCGACGACCTCTTCTATACGCTCAAAATCGGCGCCCAAGGAACGGAAGGAAATTATTACATGGCAGTGGCCGTTACGTCGGCCCTTCCGGTCGAACGCGCCACCAGCAGGGATGAAAAGTTGGATGAGAGGAAAAAATTGAACGAGGAATTTCAGGACAGAACCAGGAAGCTTCGCGACAAGCTGGCGAAAGAGCAGGCCTTGGCAAAATGGGTCTATGCAGTCGATCCACGGATCATCACAGCGCTGGTTCGCGACCGTGCTCAACTTCTCGAAAAGAAAACAATCGCCAGCGAACCAGGCGCGGCGGCCAATAAGGTCCCGCTGGCCGCTACCCAGTAACTCCAACGCCAGGAAACCCAGATGGAATGGCGCCGGCCCACGGTTCCAGTCACACGCGGAACCGCGGGCATTTCCTAAACGTACAACGCCGCTTTCAATTCATGCACCAGGAGGCCCATGAAGGGATACCGTTTTTCCGGGTCCTGTTGCAGGCATTTTAGGATCAATGTTTCCAGGTCGGCCGGAATGTCTGCGTTGTGTTCGCGTGGCGGAATGAAGTTGGAACGATTCATCTGGCTTTTCAAAATCTCCGCGGGCGTCTCGCCCGGAAACGGTTTGGCGTTCGTCAGCAATTCATAAGCCGACACTCCAAAGGCAAAAATGTCCGCCCGATGGTCCAGAGGCTCGCGCAGCAATTGCTCCGGCGCCATGTAAGCGGGCGTGCCAGGATTTTTCGACAGTTTCTTCGGCTTTTTCGGAATCGGCAGGGCGAGGTCGAAATCCGCCAACCGCACGCTGGCGTTGCGCGTCACCAGCACATTCTCGGGCTTGAAATCCAGGTGCATGAAGCCGCTCTCGTGCACGTGCTCCAGGCCGGTGGCCATGTCGATGATAATGTTGGCGACATTCTCCAGCAGCACCGGGTCGTGGCTGCTGTATAGCAGTTTCAAGTTGGACCCTTCCACATACTCCATCAGCAAATAGAGCGCGCCGTCGATCTTCCCGTGGCCGTAATAGCCGATGACACAATCATGGTTGTGAATTTTGGCAAGGACCTCGCACCCCCGCAGAAACCGCCGGCGCGCCAGAAAATCGAAGCGCAGACCATCGTGCAAACGGCGCAAGGCGTAGGTGTTCTCACCTTCGGTGGCCAGCCAGATGTCGGCCATGCCGCCGCTGTTGATCAACTCCCGCAGATAATAATTGCCAAATTGCCCCGGTTGAGCGGATTTGCCGCCGGCCGATCCGGTGTTTGAGCCAAAAAACATGTTCCAACCTATGTACCACGCGAATGGCATTCCCGCCACTCAGTTTTCTTTCCACTTTCCCAATCCTGAGCTTGCTCTTAATCTTGATTTCCGTTTAGCCCGGAAAAACGTGGAACCACAATCAAGATCGCAGCCAGACTTACGATCAGGAAACTCGATGCGCCCATTGCGCGCTTTGTTGGTTTTTGTCCTGGTGGTTTTCGTGGGCGGCGCATTGCTTGCTCCGTGGCTGTATTGGCTCACCCAAGCGATCGCTCCCGGCTCGCACCTGGCGGGCAGCCCTTTCCATCGCTTCGTCAATCGCTCCCTGCTGGGTCTGGCGCTGATCGGCATCTGGCCATTGCTTCGGAGTCTCGGCGCGAGATCCTGGCGTGAGGTGGGGCTGGTGAATCCCGCGGGTGAGTGGCGGCGCGTGGCATCGGGCTTCGCGTTGGGGTTTGGTTCGCTCGCCGGCGCCGCAATCATCGTGCTCGCGTCGCATGAAAGGAATTTCAATGGCTCGCTCAGCGCCGCTGAACTCGGCCGCAAGTTACTCGGCGCAGCCGGGACGGCGGTCATCGTGTCCGTGCTCGAGGAAATTCTCTTTCGCGGCGCAATCTTTGGCGGCTTGAGAAGAATCTGGGATTGGCGATTTGCATTGCTGCTGAGCAGCGCGATTTACGCAATCGTCCACTTCATGGAGAGCGCGAGGCTGAGCGGGCCAGTCACGTGGACTTCCGGCCTGGAGCTATTGCCGCGGATGCTGCGCGGGTTCGCGGACTGGCAAACGGTCATACCCGGTTTTTTCAATCTTACCCTGGCCGGCAGCCTGCTCGCACTGGCTTATCAGCGCACCGGAAATCTCTATTTGTCGATGGGCCTTCACGCGGGCTGGATCTTTTGGCTCAAATCCTACGGCATGGTAACCAGCACGGTTCCCGGCGCTCACTCGTGGTTCTTCGGGACGGACAAGTTGATCGACGGCTGGCTCGCGCTGCTCGTGCTGGCTTTTGCGCTGGCGGTGTTGGTTCGGCTGCCGTTCGTTAAACGAGAATCGGTCGCGGTTGCGGCGACCCAGGAGGAGTCGCGATGAAAGACCCGGACACCCACGCTGGCAGACGTTACGACAACCATTCCCAATCGCCCTCGTCCTCGTCCTCGTTCTCGTCGTCGTCCTCGAATCCCTTTCTTCCAATCCATGAAGGGACCGAGGACGACGACGAGAACGAGAACGAGGACGATCAACCATAGGAAAACCCATGTCCCCCACCCTGTCATTCCTCAAAGGCTGGCTGGATACCGGATTAAGCTTCATCTATCCCGAGGTGTGCCAGATCTGCCTGAAACAGGCGGCCACTCCCGCCGAGGGATTTGTATGTGTCTCGTGCCGGCAGAGGGTGCGGTTCATTCAACCGCCGTTTTGTGAACGCTGCGGTTTGCCTTATGACGGCGCGATCACCACGGCTTTCGAATGTGGCAATTGCCAGGAAATGAATTTTCATTTCCGCGCGGCGCGCGCCGCGGTCACGGCCAACGAATTCATGCTCGACATCATTCATCGCTACAAATACCAGGGAGCGCTGTGGTTCGAACCGTTTTTGGCAGGCCTGCTCATCCAGGTCGCGGCGCCGGTGCTGGCCCGGGAGAAGTGCGATATGATCGTGCCGGTTCCTTTGCATCCGGCCAAGGAGCGTGAACGTGAATTCAACCAGGCCGCGCGGCTCGCCAGGCGCCTCAGCCGGGCGGCAAACATCCCGGTGAACAAAAGCCTGCTCCGGCGCGTCCAACCCACCGAGACCCAGACGCAGTTGAATCGCCGCGAGCGCGCGGAAAATGTCCGGCGCGCCTTTGCCTTGCGGCCAAACCAGAAGTTGCAGGGCGAGAAAGTGGTGCTCCTGGACGATGTTTTTACAACTGGCGCCACCACCAGTGCTTGTGCCAAACTCCTGCTGTCCGCGGGCGCAAGTGATGTTTCGGTTTGGACGGTCGCCCGGGGACTTTGAAGAATGAACGATCGCGGAACAGTTTTCCAGGTGCGCCGAAATCACGCCGGCCTGGGGAAACCGCCTGGTGCAACGCAGAGATCAGGGAGTGTATCAAAATGATACACCACCAGAGATCGGTTTCGCTTGCCCTGCTTCGGGCTCTGAATTAGACTTGGAATCGCCTAAATGGGCACGACCACATTTACCAAAAAGACTCTCGGCCTGGAAAACGGTGAACCGGCCGTCACACCGCCGCCCGCGCCCACCGCCGAAACCACCTTTGTTAAAAAGCCGAAGCTGGCGGCGGGCAAATCCAAGAAGCGCGAAATTCCCGAGGGGCTTTGGACCAAGTGCAAGCGATGCAGCACCATGGTTTTCGACAAGGAGTTGGACGAGAACCTGAAAGTTTGCCCGCATTGCCAATATCATTTCCCGCTCGGTGCGCGCGAACGCATTCATTCACTCGTCGAAACCTGCTCCTTCGAGGAAATGGACGCGGAAATGTTGAGCGCCGACGTGCTTCAATTCACCGGCATTTCCACTTACACCTCCAAGCTCGCCGACTACCAGAAATCCACCGGCCAAAAAGATGCGGCCATCACCGGCATCGGCCGGATCGGCGAGCATCGCGCGGGCCTGGGCGTGATGGATTTCAGTTTCCTGGGCGGATCCATGGGCTCGGTCGTGGGCGAGAAACTCACGCGGCTCATCGAGAAATCGACCGAGAAAGGATTGCCGGTCATCATCATTTCCACCAGCGGCGGCGCGCGGATGTACGAGGGCATGTTCAGCCTTATGCAAATGGCCAAGACCTGCGGCGCGCTCGCCTACCACGCCAAAGCCAAACTGCCTTACATCAGCGTGCTCACCGATCCCACCATGGCGGGCGTCATGGCGAGCTATGCCACCGTGGGTGATCTCATCATCGCGGAACCCGGCGCGATGATCGGCTTCGCGGGCCCGCGCGTCATCAAGGACACCACCCAGGCCGAACTGCCGCCCGGCTTCCAAACCGCCGAGTTTCTGCTGGATCACGGCCTCATTGACGCAATCGTCCCGCGCAAGGAGATGAAAGAGCAGCTTATCGAATACCTCGATTACCTGACCGTGGGCATGAAGCAAGCCGCCGCCGCGGGTTAGTTGGTTGGTCCAGGTTCGCTTACTGGCTCGTTTGACAGCAAACACAAATGCGCTGAAGTTTGTCCATGTCTGACGTTCAAATGCCAAACGCGATCAAGCGCGTGGTTCGCAACAAAAAAACGAACCTTTATTTTGTAGAAGAGACCAATGCGTGGGTCCAATCCCCCGAAGAAGCCACTCACTATGACAGTCTTTCCGATGTCCTCGGCCTGTGCCAGAAATACCACCTTGCGGACGTAGAATTAGTCATGCGTTTCAGCGAAGCCCGCTACGACGTGGCGGTGGATATCTGCGTGGGTGGCGGGAAGGCTGCCTAAAACGTGTCTCAGTAAAGCGGCCCGTGCCCTGCCCGCCGTCGGCGCGCACGGAATGACGCGCCGTGCCAGAACAATTTCTGAATGGCACCATTCCCAATCCGTCCCGCACTCCGAACTCCTCGAAGAGGTCACCAGGCCGCGAAACAACCATTGTCGCCCCAAAGCCGCGAGCCAGGATGATTCTGCATCTGGCGGATGCTTTTCCAATTCACGGAGCCATCCAACAACCCAACGTTCCCTCCCGCCGCGCCGATGCCCTGCGATGAGGCCACGCCCGTGTTGTTTCCAAGCGAGTCGTCCTTGATGACCGGCCCATGATTCCCGTGCGGAGCGAAGGCCTTGCCGTAAGCTGGCGACCAATCGTTAATGTCCGTAACGAGCGTCAGCGCGCCATCATCATTCACAGTTTGGGGTGACACCCATTTGGAATAATTTTCCGCCGCGGCCCAGGGAGTGCCGCCATGGCCGCCTAGGTAGTTGTAGCCGAGCACGAACCCGTACTCCTGGTAGTACCAGCCTTGCTGGGTGTTGAACGGGCGCATCAGGTTGGGACATTCCAGCAGGCGGGCATTGCCGGTGTACTGAATCAAATGGCGGCGGGTAACCGCGGAAACCACGGGAATGTGTTCATCGCGCTCGTTCTCATTCTCGGATAGGCCGCTCGGCAACCCGCCGAAATTATCATTCGCATACATGTGCGCGCCGAGCAGGAACTGGCGCAAGTGGTCCTTGCAAGCGGCCCGCCGCGCCTTTTCCTTCGCGCCCACGAGCGTGGGCAGCAGCAGCCCGGCGAGAATGACGAGGATGGTGATGACTGCGAGCAACTCCACGAGGGTAAAAGCCCGGCGCGGAAGCTGCGCGCAACCGGAAAATTTCCGCTGCAAGCGGATGGCGTTATGTTCTTCTTGCACAACTAGAAATTGTCACGCTTTCCGCTTCTGTAAACGGGGGGTTCCAGCGTAGGGAGATTACCGGAGCAGGGAGATGGCGGGAAAGACCCTATGGAGAAAAAGGGCCAATTAGTTTTTGGTTGGAGGGAATGCTTGGAAGCCGGCCGCCTTCGCGGGAAGAAAGTTTTTGAACGAAGGACCGCGGTTCCGGCGATGTTTAACAACAGATTGACCGTCATGCCTGACACACTGCTTGAGGACAAGGAACAATTGGAACAGGAGTTCCTCGCCTTTTTGCACGGCGCAGGCCATCCCGAACACTCGATTTTTCGCGGCCCGTGCTTCCAACTTAAAGACCTGAGAACCTGGCGGCGCGCCTTGTTCGCGTGGTTTGGCCGGCTGCTCGGAACTCAACGGGAGGATGAGGTCTTCCCCTCTTATGCTGACATGGCGATCCTGGATTTGGAGAACCGGGAGTATATCGCGTTGATCGAGTTCCGTTTGCAACTCGATGACGAGGTGGAAGCAGAACTGGCGGAGTTTTTCGGTGGCATCCTGGATTGCATCGCGGCCAAGCCGCCGGTCTTCCTTGTCACTCCGTCATTGAATTCCGGGTTCCGCGTCTGCCAGCTTCGGGAAAACGGCATTTGGCAGGAATTGCCCAAGCGAAGCTTTCCGAGCCATGCCACGCTGGTGGCGGGGCACGCCGCCGAGAAGGCCTTCATCCAGGAAGCGAAACAGGGCAAGGCGATCGACCATTTTACGATCACCTGCCACACGCTGGCCGGTGCTTTGGGATTGATCTCGCTGGCCAGCCTGGGCCGGCTGGCGTCGCTGACGGACAACGAAGTGTTGCTGCTCGGCTTGGCGGCGTTGCTGGTCGTCGCGCCCCATTCCATCGGCATTCGTTTGTCCAACGCCAAGTCCAAGACTCGTCTCGCACGGACGAAGTAGGCGGGACGCATCTGAAGGCAATAGAGCAGGCATCTGGAATTGACTTTGGCCCCGCCGCTTCCAAACTGCGACAATGCGACCGGAGAAACGGCCCGCTGACCGGACAAGTTCAACGAAAAATGCTCGAAAGCAGCACTCGATTTCATCCGCAAGACGACGTGTGGCGGCGGCATTCGGATTGGCCATACTGATCGCCGGTTTTGCCGCGTGGTATTTTTGGCAGCACCCACCCAAAGTTGCGGGCAGCGGCGCATTTTACTCGTCCCAATCAAGCCAGGAAGCGGAGGCGAAGGTCTTCGCCACGTACGCCGGTTCAATAAGCTGCCGCGAGTGCCATCAGTTGGAATACGATCTCTGGGCCAGATCAAACCATGGGCTGGCCGAGCGCCCGCTTCGCGCCGAAGTGGATGGGGCCGCTTTCAACCCCGCACGCAGTTTCAAACATGGATCCCAGACCACCCAGGTTCGCAATCAAAACGGCGAGTTCCAGATTGTCTCGCTTGGTTCCTCCAGCAATCTGGAACCTCAACGCGTCGAGCGCGTGATTGGAAATGATCCGCTCCGGCAATTCCTTGCCGCCACGGGCGATGGGCGCTGGCAGGCACACGAGGCCTCGTATGATCCCAAATCGAATCAATGGTTCGATGTATTTGGCGATGACAACCGGCAGCCGGGGATGTGGGGCCATTGGACGGGCCGCGGCATGAACTGGAATTCGCGCTGCGCCGAATGTCACAATACCCGCCTGCGGAAAAACTACGACGAAAACACCGATGCCTATCACACCACAATGGCTGAAATGTCGGTGGGATGCGAAGCCTGTCATGGCCCGCGCAAAGCGCACGTGGATTGGCGTCGAACCCATCCCAACACCAAAAGCCAGGACCCCACCACGACCCAAACCGCTTCCCGCTCAATTTCGATTTGCGGTTCCTGTCACTCGCGGCGGGACAACTTGACCGGCGATTTCAAGCCGGGCGATTCCTACTTCGACCATTATGCGCTGGAAATTCCGAATGAAGGGGACCATTGGTACGCCGACGGACAGGTGAAGGAGGAGGATTATGAATTCGCCTCGTTTCTGGGCAGCCGCATGCACCAAAGCGGTGTGGGCTGCCAGGACTGCCACAACCCGCACTCGATGAAGCTGATCGCGCCGGGCAATGACCTTTGCCTGCGCTGCCACCAGGGCAACGTCCGTCCTTTCACGAACGCGCCGGTGATCAACGCCATCGAGCATGGACATCATCCGCTCACCAGCAAGGGCAGCGAGTGCGTGGGTTGCCACATGCCAACGACGGTGTATATGCAACGCCATCCCCGCCACGACCATGGGTTCACGATTCCCGATCCGCTTTTGACGAAGCAATTGGAGATTCCGAACGCCTGCAATCGGTGCCACAAGGACCAGAGCCCCGATTGGGCGCTGGGGTATGTTGAGAAATGGTACGGAGCCAAAATGAATCGCCACACGCGCGAACGGGCGCAATGGATTGCCTCAGCGCAACGCGGGGAAGAAGGCGCGAAAGATCGCCTGCTGGGAATGCTGGCCGATCACACCGAGAGCTTTTACTGGAAGGCGGTGGCCACGGGTTTGCTCGAACCATGGGCGGATAACCCCGTCGTGAAGGCAGCGCTGGTGGCTCGTCTCGGCGATGAACATCCGCTGGTCCGCGAGCAGGCGGCGCGCGCGCTGGGAGCCTTGCTGGAGCACGCCGGCAACGATTCCGGCACTGTCGCCAGCTTGCAGCCGTTGTTGAAAGATCCGGCGCGAAACGCGCGCATGGCCGCCGCGTGGGCGTTGCGGGCCTCGATCGATCTGCAAGATCCCGCGGCGAAGGAACTTCAGGATGTCCTGACACTGGACGCCGACCAACCAACCGGCCAGTTCCGGAAAGCGAGATGGCTGCTGGACCGGCAGCAACCGGAGCAGGCGCTGGCGCGTCTTCAAAAGGCGATTCACTGGGACCCGGCTTCGCCGCCGCTGCGTTTTGAAATCGCGACGCTCCTTGATCAATTGGGCCGGCCGGCTGAAGCGGAGAACGAATTAAGGGTTGCCTGCCAGCTTGAGCCGGACTCGGCGGAAGCCCATTTCAAACTGGCTCTCGTTCTGGCTGAAACGCAACGGCTCGATCAAGCCGCCCAAGCTCTGGAACAGGCCGTCAAACTTGATCCGCGTCATGCGCGGGCCTGGTACAATCTCGGCCTCGCTCGCAGCAGTTTGGGCGATGCGACTGAAGCCTTGGAAGCCCTCACCCGCGCCGAGTCACTGGCCCTGACTGATCCGGAAATTCCGTATGCCCGCGCCACGATCCTGGCGCGCACCGGCCGTTATGCGGAAGCCCGCACCGCCGCCAGTCGCGCGTTGGAGCTGCGGTCTGATTTTCAGCCCGCCCAGGAACTGCTGCAGAACCTGCCCGTCCATTAAATTTGGCCGCCCGCTGTTCGCGGTGTTGCTGCGCCGAGGGCAGAGGACGCCGCGCCGGAGGGGCAAAGCCTTGAGGCAGGCAAAGGGTAATTAAACCAGAAATAAACCACAGCGATAAGGAGGCACAGAGAAAAGCCGATTTGAAATTGGAAAATGGAATACAGGCTGGAATCGGATCGAGGACGACGACGAGCACGAGATGGGGGTGCGGGCGCGTTTGAAAGCGGCGCTGCACGCCAATTACATCCCGCGCCAGTGTGAGGCGGATGCCCTATTGTCGCTGCTTGGTGGCCGTGGTCTATTGCGAATCGCTGGCATGAGGCTTTTGTTTGTTCATGAACGGTTCGGGGCGATGGCGGGGGCGGAGGTCAACGCTTTCGTTACGGCGGAAGAGTTGAAGCGCCGCGGCCACACAGTGGGAATCCTTCATGGAACCGGGACGGGCAGGCAGGAAGATCGCTGGCGGGAGGTCTTCTCCGACCGTTTTTCGTTTGGTGACGGCGACCCGGCGGAAGCCACCCGCGCCGCTGTGGAGGAGTTCCGGCCGGATGTCATCTATGTTCATAAGCTGGCGCACTTGCGCGTGCTGGAGGCGCTGGTCGAGTCCAGGCGCGCGCTGGTGCGGATGGTGCATGACCATGACCTGTATTGCATGCGGAGTTACAAGTATCATCCGCTGACGCGCAAGGTCTGCGCGCGGTCGGCGTCGCCTTATTGCCTTTTTCCCTGCGGCGCGATGCTGGCGCGGAACCGCGAAGGCGGGCTGCCCTTCAAGTGGGCCAGCTATGCCGCGAAGAAAAAGGAGATTCGACTCAACCGCCGGTTTGATCGGATGATCGTGGCCACCGAGTACATGGCAAACGAACTGGCGAAAAATCGTTTCGATCCGGGCAGGATCGAGATCCATCCCCCGGTGCCGCGCACGCTGGAACGCGCGGCACAAAGCTCTTTCAGCGGACGAAACCTGATTTTGTGCGTGGGCCAGGTCATTCGCGGCAAGGGCGTGGATGTGTTGCTGGAGGCACTGGCTTCGGTGGCGGCGGTTTTTGAATGCGTGATCATTGGGGAAGGCAGCCATCGTACTTTTTGCGAGGCGTTGAGTCGCCGGCTGGGTTTGGAAGGGCGGGTTCGTTTTGAAGGCTACGTTCCGCACGAGGAACTTCGCGCGTATTATGGCGACGCGAGCATCGGCGTCATGGGTTCGCTTTGGCCGGAGCCATTCGGAGCCGCCGGGCTCGAAGCGATGCGCCACGGGCTGCCCGTGGTGGCATTCGATGCCGGCGGCATTCGCGAATGGCTGATCGACGGACACAACGGTTTATTGATCCCCTGGATGGATCGCACGGCTTTCGCGGCCGGGTTGGAGCGGTTGTTGAAGGACAAGGCGCAGGCGCGGCTGATGGGCGAGCGCGGTCGCAAGCTGGTGGAACAGAAATATGACTTCAACCGTTACATCGACAGCCTGGAGGATTTGTTCGCCCGGGTCGTGCGGGAGCATCAACCCGATCGGGCTGAAGCCATCAGGACATAACAGCAACCGGCGTGAGAAAGCAAAGGCAACACCGAGTGTCAACTCAGGAACTGGTTGGAAAGGCTGCTCGAAATGGCCCGCTCACGGCGGGACAGCCAAGGGCCGGAGCAAGAATTACCCCGGCAACTCCACTGCTGGTGGCCATTGTCGGCCGGAGCGGTGCGGGCAAGAGCTGGCTGGCCGATCAATTGAAGGCCCGCCTCGGCCCGATCGCCACCCGGTTGTCGCTCGATGATTTTTATCGCGACCGGTCCCATCTCACGCCCGCCCGGCGCGCCCGCATCAACTATGACCATCCGCGGGCGATTGATTGGGCGAGCGCGCAGCGGGTGCTGCGCGATTGCTTCGCCGGCCGGCCGGCGCGTGTGCCGCGTTACGATTTTAAGCGGCACGCCCGGCGCGCGCAGGCGCGAGTCTTTCGGCCCAAGCCGATTATTTTAATCGACGGGTTGTGGTGGCTGCGCCGGCCGGGCTTGCGGCGATTTTTTGCTTTGACGATTTTCATAGACTGTAAAAGTAGTTTGTGCCTTCGCCGCCGGGTTGCCCGCGATTTACTTGCGCGCGGAAGGGACACGTCCTCCGTGCGCCGCCAGTTTCGCAACACCGTTGAGCCCATGAGCCGCCGCTACGTGGCACCCCAGGCTCGATGGGCGCACCTGCGATTGCAAGCGCCGGTCAGCCAACTGCAGGTGGCCGAGCTCGAACGGAAATTAAGAGAGCGATTGCAGCACGAAGTTCCGAAAACCAAAGACTTCCGGCGAAACACACACTAATGGGGAATGACACCCAGTTGTGACCGGAAGTCGAAGGGAGTTCTGGCCGTTTCTCATGGAAAGCAGGGTTGGATTAGGAGCGCCCCTGGCGGAATTCGATAATTTTTTGCGAGGCGATGAGGTTTTCTTTGAAAATGCGGGTGGTAAGTGCGTTATTGATACCGGAAGCTTTGACCGCCAATTCCGCGGCGGTTGGGGAAAATTATTAACAAGGAGTAACATGAACGCAAAATCTTTGACATTCACCGGGCTCGCTGTGGCGACACTTGGCCTCCTCGCGCCCAGCCATTTGGAGGCGCGGGGCATCACCATACAGCCTGCCCCGGCCATCCAGCCAGGCACTGGCGCACCCGACAAGCCGGACAGCCAACCGAATCCCAATCCCGGACCTGGCACGCCCGGAACCCCAGGCCCGGCAGTTCCCGGCAATTCTGGCGCTGATCACCCAAGCGTCGGTCCGGGGAATTCGCCCGCCCCTTCACAGGGGGACCAAACAGAGGTGCCGATGCCGGTCAATCGGGCCAGCCATTTGATCGGCTTGACGGTCAAGAACCCGCAAAACCAAACCCTCGGAAGGATTAAAGACGTAGTCGTCGATCTCAAGAACAGCCGCGTGCCGTATGTGGTGCTGGAGAAATCCGGGCGCAGCCACGGAACCGGTTCCGAGCTGGCCGTCCCGTTGAACCACTTCAGCCCGTCACCGGACCGGAAGGTGCTCATCCTTAACGCCGATAAAGCGCAACTTCAATCCACCGCTGGTTTCTCGGGGGACAATCTGCCCTCGATGAATAATCCCGCGTTCGCTGCGGACCCTGAACCTCCCCGCCGCGAAATTTTCATCATCCCCGTCCCGGTCCATCCTGATCAAAACAATGAGGACGACCAGCACGACGCGATTCCGCCGGCCACCAAAAAGGGCCCCAAGATTGAGAGCCCGTGATCAAGAGCCAGCGGCTGAACAAGAAATAAGAAATGGGACGAGGACTCCCACCCCACATGTTAGAGCCACGAATCCGGCATGGGAATCAGGATCGACGCCAGGATGAGGAAAGTGAGCCAGCCCACCCATTTACGGGCGGGAGAAATGGGGGTCAGATCGTTCAGCGGCGGTGTCGCGCGACCAGCGAGGAAGAACACGATGATGGCCCATAACATCAAACCTGGAAATTCGAATACTGCCAGGAAGAGCAGCGCCCACATGGCCACCGTCCCGATGAACGAGCCGACCCGGTGTCCGAACATTGACCGCGCAATGTGACCGCCGTCCAATTGCCCGATCGGCAACAAATTGAGCGCCGTAATGAACAGCCCCAGCCAGCCGGCAAAGGCCAGCGGGCCGAGATGCACAACGCTGTTGCCGCTCAAGGCCGGGCCGAGCGAAAGCTTCGCCAGGAGGCCGAAGAGAATCGAAGTTGGGAGGCTGGCGCCCTGGGCTGCCGCAGGAGTGTGAAGCCCCAGATTTTCCACGGTGGAATAATGCAGCCCGATCAAAAGCGCGGGAATCGCCACCACCAATCCCGCCAGCGGACCCGCCGCAGCGACATCGAACAAGGACCGCCGGTCTTCGGGCGGCGAACGCATGCGAATGAAAGCGCCGAAGGTTCCCAGCGCAAACGGCACGGGAATGAAGTACGGCGGCGTCACGTTCATGCCATGACGGCGCGCGGCGAAGAAGTGGCCCAGTTCATGCACGCCGAGAATCGCCAGCAGGCCGATCGAGTACGGCAAACCAACTGCGAATCGCCCCGGTTCCTGAAGCAGATTGACCCCGGCGTGAGCCGCACCAGCCCAGGTGGTGGTCAGGAAAGCCAGGCCGAACAACAGCCAATTGACCCAAATCCGCGCGGGCCGTTCCAGGACCGCTTGTTCGACCGGTTTGGGCATCAGGTAAACTGCCGTTCCCCATCGTTCGTCCGGCTGCAGAAGCGGCACCGATTGTGACCCAACCGCTTGTTTGAGCTTCTCGAACGCCACGTCCGCGGGTTCGCGCAAGTTGCCGCGAAAGACCAACACGCCGGCTTGCTCCGACGCAGCCTGCACGTCCATCAACTCGCGAATGATGGCGGGTTCGTCGGTCTCGTGGAGCGGACGCACCTCGGGTTCCATAGCGGCCGCTGCGGTGGCGGCGCGGGAACGCCCGAGAAATGCCCACGCAACCCAGCCGGAAACCAGCATGAACAGCCACACCCAGAACACCACGCCCACCGGCCCCAGCCGAGGCCAGAACGCAACCACCACAAGCGTTGCCAGCACCAACCCCGCGAGCATAATCCGCAACCAGATGGCCATTCGCATCCGTTGTCGCACCGCATCGGTATCCGTTCGATCATTCATCGTATTCTCTCCCGGTGCCAGGTGCCAGACGAGCTCACACCCAACCTTTAGTTGGAAACCTAAACCATAATCGAAGCATTTCAAATGGCGGGATGAAAGGAAGAACCCTCAGTGAAGTACGGATTGCGCGCCCGGCAAGCGGCCGGAGTGCGGACATTCCTGTCCGCTCTGGCAACTAATCGGAAGGTCAAGCAGCACCGCAAAGAATTACGGCACCGACAATAGAGAGGAAGCGAAGTCCCGGAGAAATTGAACTCAGGTCAAAATACGAACCGCATGCCGAGCCGGAACAGCCAGTAATTATTGATCTGGTCCGCGATCACGTACCGGGTGTCTACGAACACGCCGGCCAGAGGATTAATTCGGTATTCAGCCCCGATTCCGATGTGACCGCTGAACTCTTCGTGTAAATCGAATTGGCCGGCAAAGCCCGCGAAGGCATACGGAGCAAGGCGGATGGCATCAATCGGATACCGGTAAATCACGCTGCCCGCCAGGTAATCGAAGAAGGCATTACCATTGTCGCCAATCGTGGTATCCAAGCTCATTCCCCAGTTTTGCGTCACGAAATAGGTCAGCCCAATGCCTCCACCGAGTTGGCCATCCACGTGCCGCCCGGCGGAATCACGCCGGTCGCCGTCGTAGATGGTGCCGAACAGATCCAGCGACAATTCACGTTCCTTGAACATTGTCCCGCCGCCGGAATCATAATAAAATCGCTCGCCCCACCAGTCGCCGATATCCGTCCATGCAGTTGCGCTGGCGATTCCCGTAGTCGCAGCCAGGATCACTGCTGCGATTCCCATCCATCGTTTGGTGTTCATGAGGAGCGTTGTTTGGTTCAAGACGCGGCGATGCTCCCATGGCTGGGTTGGAGACGGAATGGGGTCTATACCCCACCGCCCAAGTGATTCCAAATTGCAGCTAAAAATAAGAACCTATCCCGGCAGGGCGGGCAGTCCTCTGCTCGTCGTCGGCGCGCACGGAGTGGCGCGCCCTGCTATGGGTATTGTCAAGGGAGCTGCTGGGTTATTTCTTTTCTTTCCTTAAAGACGGTTTTTGTTTTTGTGTTTTCCGGCGGCGTTTCCCCTTCTTAATGATCAGAACCTC
>Ga0070741_10000548_pt1 | contig 132053 bp, 122 predicted proteins | sample Coa_R1_4_FD_66440 | JGI IMG/M metagenome (GOLD analysis project Ga0070741, IMG submission 66440) | Surface soil microbial communities from Centralia Pennsylvania, which are recovering from an underground coalmine fire - Coalmine... | ecosystem: Environmental > Terrestrial > Soil >... | reverse complement strand
ATTCATTCCCGCTATGACCGAGATCGCCCGCGAGGCCGGCATTCTGCTCATGGAGTACTTCGAGCGGCGGGTCAAAGTGGAATACAAGGGCGACGTCGATCTGGTCACCGAGGCCGATCGCAAATCCGAGGAGTTGATCTTGCACCGGGTGCGGGCGCGCTGGCCGAACCACGACATCACCGCCGAAGAGAGCGGCCGGGCCGACTCAGGAAGTGATTATCGCTGGTACATCGATCCCCTCGATGGCACCACGAACTTCGCCCACGGTTTTCCTGTGTTCTGCATTTCCATGGCGCTGGAGCACAAGGGGACGCGGGTGGCAGCGGTTGTGTACGACCCGACGCGCGACGAATTGTTCGCAGCCGAAAAGGGCCAGGGTGCCTATCTGAACGAAAGCCGCATAAAGGTCTCAGCCATCGATACGCTGGCCGAATCCCTGGTCTCCACGGGTTTTCCCAGTCATAAGCGGCACAAAAATCCGAACATCTACTTCTACCATCAGATCACGCTGCGCTCTCACGGTGTGCGACGTGCGGGCTCGGCGGCGCTCGATCTTTGTTCGGTCGCGGCGGGACGTTTTGATGGCTTTTGGGAGTTCAACCTGAATCCGTGGGACACCGCCGCGGGTGTGCTGCTCGTCGAAGAAGCCGGCGGCCGCGTCACCGGGTTCGACGGCAGCCCCTTCCAGATCGACAGCCGGGAAACCCTCGCCAGTAATGGCCGCATCCATGACGAGTTGCTGCGGGAATTCGACGCTATCTTCAAGGGACGCGGCCTCGAACCATTGCCCAGTCCTGTCGAGTACGCCAGCGGACGCAAGAGTTAAGCTCAACTGCCGACCGCGTGTGAGGCATCGCTCCGAACTTTCACGGCGCTACAATATACCGTTGGGATGGCAAGGCGAAATTGGTTGCTAGAGCTAGAAGCCCATAGCTAGAAGCTCCAAAGGACTTCCCGTGATCGAATCACTTCTCGAAAGAAAAATTGACAAGCGGCCAGACCGGGTGCGCTTGCAGGGACGCATCCTGTTCCTCACCGAGGATCCTGAACTTATCAAGCGTCAGCTGGCAGGCGAAGATTTGCCTTGGGATACGCACAATCCTGCCAACAATCCCAAGCTGCGCGACGACATCTCCACCGACGAGATCACGCCGGCACACTACTGCTTCTATTTCGATCAGACCCTGGGCGAAATCCCATACCTTGGGCTCAAGTGCGGCGGGATTCTCCCCATCGGTCGAGCCGAAGTAAAGAAGGGCGGATTCGTTTGTTCGGTGAGCGGCAAGCGCCGCGGCAAGGGCTCCAGCCGCGAACAATCTCCCTATGCCGAGATGAGCGCCGGCATTCAAGTGGTCATCGCCGAGAACATCGAACGGATTTACAAGCAAAACTGCCAGAATCTCGGGCTCCTAACGTCAACTAACTTTTCCCTGATCGACAAAATTCGTGCCGGTGAAGAAATCTCGTTGAGCGAGTTCACGACTGGCGAAGACGAGATCACGCGGCAGGTAATCGAGTACGGCGGCCTCTTCCCATTCAATGTTGCCCGCATGCAGAAGAAGGTCTTTTTGCCTCCGATCACGACCTCCAAACGCCCCATGACGATCACCGAAAAGATTTTCGCCCGGCACATGGTGCGTCCCGATGGCGGCGTGGGCGTCCCAGCGGTTAAGCCGGGCGATACCGGGTTTACTCGCGTCGATCTCCGCTTTAGCCATGAGTACGTGACGCCCATGGCGGCGATCTTCTTCGAACATTACGTCGGCAAAGACGTACCCGTGAATGATGCGAGCACCATCCGGTTCTTCCGCGATCACCTCACGTTCCTCGACGAAGTCATGTCGGAGGAAAAGAAGAAGATTGGCCTGCTCGATCTTGCGACCCAGCTCAAATTCAAGCAGCAGGATTTCGCCAAGAAGCAGGGAATTAAGCTGCATGGCGAACTCACGGACCGCAAGGGCTCCGAGGGTATCTGCCACTCCGTCATGCTCGAGACTTATGCACTGCCCGGTCAAGTGAATGTTGGCTCCGATTCGCACACTCCACATGTCGGCGCCGTCGGCTGCGTGGCCTTTGGGATCGGCACTACAGACGTATTCAATAGCTGGATCACGAAAGACGTTCGCGTCAAAGTGCCCGAGTCGGTAAAGATCATCATTCGCGGCAAGAAGCACCCCAATGTCACTGCCAAGGATTTCATTCTGAAGATTCTCAGCCTCGACTACGTCCGCAGCGGCAAGGCTCTGGCGAAAGTCATGGAGTACGCCGGCGAAGCGGTCGAGGAACTCAGCGTGGACGAGCGCGCCACCATGACCAACATGGCCGCTGAGATCGGCGGCTTTACTGGGATTGTTGCTCCCGATGAAAAGGTTGTGGACTTCCTGGTCGAGCGCCGAGGCATCAATCGTGCCGACGCTCAGGCCAGTGTCGCCGGACTTGCTAGCGCTCCCGACGCACAATATGCCGCAGTCATCGAGGTTGACGCCGCCGAGATCACGCCCATGGTGGCGACACCGGGGGATCCGGGAAACGGAAAGTACATCCGCGACCTAAGTACGCCTGTGCCTGTCGAAATCGCGTATGGCGGAACCTGCACGGCGGGAAAGAATGAAGATATGGACATGTACGCCGAGGTCCTTGCCGACGCCTTGAAGCAGGGACGACGCGTTGCCGACTCGGTGAAGTTCTACATTCAGTTTGGGTCGCAGGAGACTCGCGACTACGCCCTCCGCAAAGGGTATCTGGACATCTTCCAGCGCGCCGGCGCGCATGTGATCGAGCCCAGTTGTGGCGCCTGTATCAATGCCGGGCCCGGCGTCTCGACCCGCCCTGACCAGATCGTCATCAGCGCCCAGAACCGGAACTTTCCCGGCCGGAGCGGACCCGGCCAGATGTATTTGGCATCTCCGCTGACTGTGGCCGCCAGCGCCGTCGCCGGCTATATTGTCGAGTACCAGCCCAGTGAACAGCGAGAACTCGTCTCTGCCTGAGCCGCAAGCGTCCGGAACAATGCGCGATTCAGCATCTCCGGCCGCCAAAACAGCAGGTTTGATGCAGCCTTCGTAGATTCTTGCTTCGAAGCGCGTTAAGCTATACCAGCAGCAGCAATCTTGCTACAATGTGCGGTTTAATTCACCCCCGCACTAACCCAGGGAGAGATTCAACATGGCCTATGTGATTGCAGAACCGTGCATCGGGACCAAGGACACCGCCTGCGTCGACGCCTGCCCGGTGGATTGCATTCATCCTAAGAAAGATGAAGAGGCGCACGCCACCGAAGAAATGCTCTACATCGACCCGGTAGAGTGCATTGACTGCGGCGCGTGTGTTCCGGTCTGCCCGGTTTCCGCCATTTTCGCGCTCGACGATCTGCCGGAAAAGTGGAAACAGTTTACCGAGCGCAACGCTCAGTACTACGGACGGTAGTCCCGCGATATTGTGGTAGGTAGGCGCACACCTGTGTCCCGGGTGTGCGCTTTTGTTTCTAGCACTCGGCATTCAGCAGTCAGCATTCAGTCGCCGCCAACAGGGTTAATGGGGTTCACCGACGACCGTACAGGGAGAATGTGGCTGCAGAGTGCTGGTTGCTGATTGCTGACGTGTCCTTTCCATCCACAGCCCTGTCCGTTACAATCGAAGATTAACTTGCTGCGAGCGAGCGGAGTAGTGTCGAGTGCGGGCGCGGCCTGCGAGGCTGCATGGCACTGAAGGAATCCGACGCGATTGTGCTGCGGACCTATCCTCTGCGCGAAGCCGACCTGCTGGTAACTCTGTTTACCCGTGCCGAAGGCAAGATTCGGGGTGTTGCGCGTTCCGCGAAGAAGTCCCGGCGGCGGTTTGGGGGAGCTCTGGAGCCCCTTACCTATGTTCGTGCCTTCTACGAGGATCGTGAACGGCAGGAGTTGAGCCGCCTCGATTCCTGTGACGTGATCGAGTCACCGCTTGCGACGGAAGTCAGCTATCCGCGTGCCGTGGCCCTGGCGCATTTGGCCGAACTGTTGGATGAGTTTCTGCCCGACAGGGAAGTGAATGACGCGGTATTCCGGCTGACATTATCCGTGTTGGCGAGATTGCGCGGGCCGGACATATGGATGCCGCTCACGTACTTTGAACTCTGGCTGACCCGCTTGCTGGGTTTCCTGCCTGAGCTTTCCGAGTGCATCACTTGCGGAAACCCGCTGAACGGCAGTCGGGCGTTTTTTCACGCGTTGGCCGATGGCCTGATGTGCGCGGACGACAAGCGGCTTGCCTCGTCGGAGATGAGTTCGGAATCGCGAGCGCTGGCAGGACAGATGTTCCGGGCGCCGGTCGAGCGTTTGACCGATTCGCCCTGGCCCAAGTCGCGCGGCAGTGATTTACGGAAATTCCTGGTGCAAACGTTGGAACGGCACCTGGAAAAGAAATTAGTAACGGCAGGAATGCTGGAGAAGATCAGCACTTAGCATTTGGCAATTGGCAATGAGCTTGACCTGAGATCGGCAAAGGGTTGGCTATTGCGAATTGCTAAGTGCCAACTGCTAATTGCTAATTGCTAGTTGCTAGTTGCTAACTCAAGTGGCTTCTCCTAAATCCAATCCGCCGACGTTCCAGGAGTTGATTCTTCGCCTGCAGACTTTCTGGGCGGAGCGTGGCTGCGTGTTGCAGCAACCCTATGACGTCGAGGTCGGCGCGGGAACCATGGCGCCCGAGACTTTCTTGCGCGTGCTCGGACCCGATCCGTACAAAGTCGCGTACATCCAGCCATCGCGACGGCCCGCCGACGGCCGCTATGGAGACAATCCCAATCGGCTTTTCAAGCACACGCAATTGCAAGTCATCCTGAAGCCGCCGCCAGAAAACGTTCAGGAGCTCTATCTCGAGTCCCTCGGCGCCGTCGGCATCGACCTGCGTGAGCATGACATTAAGTTTGAAGAAGATAACTGGGAATCACCTACCCTCGGTGCGTGGGGCATCGGTTGGCAAGTGATGCTCGACGGGCTGGAGATCACCCAATTCACTTATTTTCAGCAGTGCGGAGGCTTGGACCTCGATCCCATCTCGGCAGAGCTGACCTACGGCCTAGAGCGAATTGCAGCCTTCCTGCAGGATGTGGATTCGATCTACGACATCGTGTGGGCGCGTGATCCCGAGACAGGTCGGATTACGACCTACGGCGACGTGCGTTTCGCCGACGAGTTGCAGTTTTCGGTTTACAATTTCGAAACAGCCGATGTCGAGAAAACCTGGAAGCACTTCGAGGCCTACGAGGCCGAGTGCAAAGCCCTCGTCGAAGCTTATGCGGCGCTCTCGAAGCACAGGGAAGCAGAAAATGGCCGGCCCGCAGCAGAGCGGAAGCGTTTTCCGCTGTTAGCGGCGTACGACCTGTGCCTCAAGTGCTCGCACCTCTTTAATATCCTCGACGCGCGGGGCGCAATTTCGGTTACCGAACGAGTGGGTGTGATCGCCAGGGTCCGGGCATTGGCTGTCGGCATCGCCAAAGCGTATGTGGAACAGCAGTCTAAGGCCGCAGTTCCCGCGCAGGGCAGCGCGACGAAAGATCGCCGCCAGCCGAAGCAGGAAACCGTGTCGGCACAAACGGGCCAGGATTAGCAAGCGCTGTGACGGGGCTCACATTGTCGCAGTTATTCGATCTGAAACAATAGTTGATTGCAGAATGCCTGATTTTCTCCTAGAAATTGGTTGCGAAGAGATTCCCGCACGCATGATCGACTCGGCGTCGCAGGAACTCCAAAAGCGCGTTGCCGACCTATTGACGCGCGAACGCCTTGCCGCCAGCGGAACGGTTTCTTACCTCGACACACCTCGCCGCCTCGCAGTGATGGCCTCCGGCATCCCGGTAGCCCAATCCGATCTGACCGAAGAGGTCACAGGTCCTCCCGTCTCGGTTGCCTTCAAAGACGGCAAACCTGCGGCGGCCGCCCAACAGTTCGCCAAGAAGGCCGGGATCAACGTCGAAAATCTGAAGCGGATCACGACACCGAAAGGCGAGTATCTGTCGGCGACTATTACGAGCAAAGGCCGCACTGCGGCGGACATACTCGCTGAGGCGCTTCCCAAGGAAATCGGTTCCATTTACTGGCCAAAGAACATGTATTGGCGCAGGCCCACCGAGCGCTTCGTGCGGCCGGTGCGCTGGGTTGTCGCGATGCTGGACGGCAAAGTCATCCCGCTTGAATTCGACGGAATTCAGGCCGGGCAGCAATCCCGAGGTCATCGCATCCTGGCCGATCACGCGGTCACAATTCCTTCCGCTGGACCAGCCTACCTGGCCGCGCTGGAAGAAGCCAAAGTTCTCGGCCGCGGCGCTCGCGAAAAACAAATTCGCAAGCAACTTGATGCCGCAACTCGAACCATTTCCGGCGCGCGCTGGCGTGAAGACAAAGACCTGCTCGATACGGTCATCAATCTCACTGAATGGCCGTCCGCCATTCTTGGCAGCTTCGATCCGGAGTTCCTCGTCCTGCCCGAAGAAGTGCTGGTCACGGTCATGCGCGACCATCAGAAGTACTTCGCGGTGGATGATTCGCACGGCAAGCTGGCGCCGCATTTCCTGGCTGTGCTGAATACCGATGGCGATCCTGACGGAATCATCCGGCACGGTCACGAGCGTGTGCTCCGCGCCCGTTTCAATGACGCACGCTTCTTCTGGAACACCGACCAGAAGCTCTCGTTACGCGATCGCGTTCCCCTGCTGAAGAACGTTACCTTTCAGAAAGACCTCGGCAGCTACTACGAGAAGGCTTTGCGTGTGCAGCGCCTCGCCAGTTGGCTATGCGAAATTGTGCGTGATGCGGGAGGCGAAGTCCGTCCAGGGGTCGTCCACAAAGCGGCTTGCCTCGCGAAGACCGATCTCACGACGGAGCTGGTGAAGGAATTCACCGAGCTACAAGGCATCGTCGGAGGGCTCTACGCCCGCGTCCAAAAGTTGGACGACGGTCTGCCGGATGCGACTCGCATGGCGATTGCCGACGCTATTTATGATCATTACAAGCCGGAATCGATGGACGACGGAGTTCCGCGTTCTATCGAAGGCGCGATTCTCTCCATCTCCGACAAAGCCGATAGCATTGCCGGCATGTTCGCTTTGGGAATGATCCCCAGCGGATCCAAAGATCCTTTCGCTTTGCGTCGTCAGGCCAACGGCATTGTCAAGATCATCGCCGAGCACAAGCTGCCGATTGATTTTGACACTCTCTTCCGCGACGCGCGGGAAGCCTATCGCGGATCACAGGCAGAAAAAAAGTTCTCGCCGAAAATCGATCTCGCGTCTTCACTAACTTCGTTCATGCGTGAACGGCTCGAGTTTTACCTCCGGGACGTTCTCGGGTTCGCCTATGACGTGGTGAACGCAGTCTTGGCAGCGGGTTCCGATCAGGTGGTCGACGTCATTGCCCGCGCCGAAGCGGTCCGCAAAGTTAGGCCGTCGGAGGATTTCGAATCAATTTCGGTTGCATTTAAGCGGATCAAAAACATTTTGCGGCAAGCCACCGAGACAGGGAAGCGCATCGGAGAAGCCATCGATCCCGGTGCGTGCACGGAAGAAGCGGAAAAGAACCTGGCATCGCTGATACCGCAGACAGCGAAAAAGGTTGAGCAACTCCGCCGCGAACAGAATTACGAAAAGGCCCTGATCGAGATCTCGAAAATGCGGCCCGCCGTCGACAAGTTCTTCGACAAGGTCATGGTCATGGTCGACGATGAGCGGGTGCGGGCAAACCGGTTGGCGCTCCTCGGAACGCTGTTGAAGGAGTTTTCGACGATCGCGGACTTCTCCGAGATCGTGACGGAAGGAACGAAGTAAGCGCAAGTCCTCGATGGTTGGGGATGACGACGTTCTGTAGCGCAGTGGCTCGAATTTATTGCGGCTTAGCCGCTTACAACAGTAAAGGACTAATCACATGGCGACGACTACTCTCCCCGAACCAGAGGTAAAACACGAAACAAAGTCTGCGACGAAGTATGTCTACTTCTTCGGCGGCGGCAAAGCCGATGGCAACGGCAAGATGAAGGATGAGCTGGGTGGCAAGGGTGCCGGCCTCGCCGAGATGACCAACGCCGGACTCCCGGTACCTCCCGGATTCACCATTCAGACCGAAGCCTGCCGCGAGTACATGCGGACGAATGGCGTCTCCAGTGATGTCGATCGCCAGATGGACGATGCGCTTGCTCGCCTTGAGCAGCTTCAGGGACAGAAACTCGGACAAGGTGAGAACCCGCTGCTGGTCAGCGTCCGCTCGGGCGCCAAGTTCTCCATGCCGGGCATGATGGACACCATCCTCAACCTCGGCTTGAACGATACCAGCGTCGAAGCGCTCGCCCGGCGCAGCAACAATCCGCGTTTTGCCGCCGATTCCTATCGCCGTCTTATCCAGATGTTCGGCAACGTGGTGCTCGAAATCCCCAAGCACGCCTTCGACGAAGTATTCGACGGCAAGAAGAAGCAGAAGAAGGTGAAGCTCGACACCGAACTGGACACCAAGGCTCTGAAAGAAGTCATTGAGGAGTACAAGAAGGTCGTCAAGAAGCACACCAAGAGCGACTTCCCGCAGGATCCGCACGAGCAGCTCGTGATGGCCCGGGATGCAGTGTTTCGTTCCTGGAACAACGACCGTGCCAAGCACTATCGCCGCATCAACAACATCTCCGACGATCTCGGCACGGCCGTCAACGTGCAGGCTATGGTTTTCGGTAACCTCGGCGAGACCAGCGGCACCGGCGTCGGCTTCACGCGCAATCCAGCGACCGGCGAAAAGGAATTCTATGGTGAGTTCCTGATGAACGCGCAGGGCGAGGACGTCGTATCCGGTGTTCGCACGCCGGTACACATCCTTGAGCTTCAGAAGATCATGCCCGATGTATACAACCAGTTGCGCGAAATCACCACGCGCCTGGAAAAGCACTATCGCGACATGCAGGACTTTGAATTCACCATCCAGGACGGCAAGCTGTACATGCTGCAAACCCGAAATGGTAAGCGCACCGGACTGGCGGCCGTGAAAGTCGCGATCCAGATGGTCGAAGAAGGATTGATCACAAAAGAGGAAGCGATTTTCCGGGTCGAGCCCAACCAGTTATATGACTTCCTGGTACCTCGCCTTGACGAGAAGAAGACCAAGGTCGAGGTGCTGGCGACCGGGCTTCCGGCTTCGCCAGGCGCCGCTGTCGGTCAAATCGTGTTTACCGCCGACGAAGCGGTCGAGAAGGCTGGACACGGGGCGAAGAAGAGTCCTGTCATTCTTGTTCGCGCCGAAACCACGCCGGAAGACATTCACGGCATGGAAGTCGCGGTAGGCATTCTTACCTCCCGCGGTGGCATGACAAGCCATGCTGCTGTAGTGACCCGCGGCATGGGTAAGTGTTGCGTCGCTGGCGCTGGAGACATCGAGGTCGATGAGAAAGCGCGCGAGATGCGAGTCAAGGGCCAGGTATTCCGGGCGGGCGACTGGATTTCGCTCGACGGCACCACTGGCCGAGTCATCAAAGGCAAGCTTGAGACGCTACCGCCCAAGGCCGACGATCCAGAGCTGCTGAAACTTATGGGATGGGCAGAACCGTTCCGCACTTTGAAGGTTCGCGCGAACGCCGATATCCCGCGTGACGCAATTCAGGCGCGTGCGTTCGGTGCGCAGGGCATCGGCCTTTGCCGGACCGAGCACATGTTCTTCGGGGAAGAGAAGATTCCGCACATGCGCGCCATGATCCTTGCCAACGACGAGAAGAGTCGCCGCGCAGCGCTGAAAAAACTTCTTCCCATGCAGCGCAATGACTTCATCGGCGTGTTTCGAGCGATGGACGGCTTCCCCGTAACCATCCGCACGCTTGATCCCCCGCTGCACGAATTCCTGCCGCGACGCGAGGACCTGATGGTCGACATTGCCACCCTGTCCATCATGGATGCCAAGCAGAAGAAGTCGCTGGTTGGGAAATACAAGGATTATGGAGCCAAAGCAATAGGAGACCTGAAGAAACTCCTGCCTAATTTGCTGAGCCGCGTAGAACAGCTTCACGAATTCAATCCGATGCTCGGTCACCGTGGATGCCGCCTTGGCATCACGTATCCCGAGATCACCGAGATGCAGGCCCGTGCCATCTTCGAAGCGGCAGTAGCCGTCGCGAAAGACGGCGTGAAGGTCTTCCCCGAAGTCATGATTCCACTCACCGCCACGTTGAAGGAGATGGCGAACCAGGCGGCGATCGTGAATCGAGTGGCGCAAGAAGTCTTTGCCGAGAAAGAGCGCAAAGTCGACTACTTGGTTGGCACTATGATCGAGCTGCCACGTGCCGCGCTGGTTGCCGACGAGATCGCCAAGGAAGCGCAGTTCTTTTCCTTCGGTACCAACGACCTCACACAGACCACGTTCGGCTTCTCGCGCGATGACGTGAACAAAGTTCTGCCTACCTATATCGCCGAAGGCATACTGAAGCAGGATCCGTTCGCAGTTCTCGATCGGGAGGGTGTCGGTCAACTCGTGAAGATGGCAACCGAGCGGGGACGCAAGACCCGTCCCGATCTTAAGGTGGGAATCTGCGGAGAGCACGGCGGGGAACCGTCCTCTGTCGAGTTCTGTCACCAAGTGGGACTCAACTACGTTTCCTGTTCACCGTTCCGAGTACTTACGGCACGTTTGGCGGCGGCTCAAGCTGCGGCCAGTGACAAGCTGAAAGTCGAGGGCGGAAGAACAAAGTAAACGTTGCTCCGGAAATTGCAAAAGGGCCGGGAATCCCGGCCCTTTTTTTGCGAATGCTCGAACGCTATGCTCCAGCCAACGAGAAGTTGACCGTGATGTTCGTGTCTACTTCCACGGGTTGCCCGTTCAGGTAGTACGGCTTGTATTGCCACTGCTTGACGGCCTGGATGGCAGACTGCGTCAGCATCGGATGGCCGCTTACCAGCTGCAGGTTCTGCACCTTGCCGTCTTTTCCGATCACTGCGTGCAGCACGACGCTACCCTGAATGCGAGCCTGCTTGGCCAGCGGTGGATATTGCGGCGTCACTTTGTGAACTAGCAGACCCGCGGTCACGCCTTGTGACACGCGCACCCGCTGCGGCGTGGGTTTGTCCGGCACTGCCACGGGCGCGCTCGACAGGACTCCGCCGATCACGCCTCCAACGCTACCTCCAGCCACTCCGCCCGGAACTCCACCCGGAACTCCGGCCATGGTCGCTGACGGGGGAGCCTGCTGCGGCTCGTCGTGGACCATCTTTACTTCTTTGGGAATGCTGGTCGGCGTGCGCAACTCAGCCGTGGGATTTACCTTCACGACTTTGACGGCCTTGACTGGCGCCGATGCTGCCGGCGGCGGAGGCGGTGGTGGAGGCGGAGGCGGCGCCGTCAGCATTGTTGTCAATTCCTTCGTGGGCAACGCCTGAGTGAACATAAGCGGCAGAATCACGATCACGGCAATCACGATCGCCTGCAGGGTGAAAGAAATCAGGGTTGTCGATCCGCGATTCGTCTTGATCGTCTTCTTGGACTCGATAAAGGTCTGCTCGAACATTGCGATTCTCCCTCGCGCCTCGCAAGACAGCGGAGAATAGAACCCGAGGCGCCAACGAGCCTTCTTAGATGGCTTCCTCGGCAACGAGGCTGTCCCTATATCGTGAGCAGTACATAATGCTTATGTCCGAGACCGACCGAGGAGTAGTTCTCAATTCGAGAACGTGAGCGGCCAGATGCTGCGTCCAGAGCGGGTTTTACTGTAGTTTTTGCAAGCGGGAAATCAGTTTGTGAGCGAAGTTTTCGTCAGACTCTGACCAGAGCAGCCGGCTGCTCGCACCGCTGTTTTTTTCCAGTGCTAACGTGAAAGCTACAAGCTTCGAGACATTCTGCTGAAGCAGAGTTTCATCGGCAGGCGCGAGCCGCAGGTTTTCAAGCAGAAAAGGTGAGTCCAATCCGAAGTCAATTTCGATGTCACCGCTTTCCGCCTCGGCCCGGTCGAAGTCCTTTCCGTGAACCAGGAACTTCACAGGACTGGGTCGCAGGTGGAGTGGGCTGGCCACGCTGTCGGGCAACCACAAGTCCCATTGGGCTTCGAACACGTAAGCGTAGTCGTCATGCAGAAGGTCGGCGGCTATCCCGGCCGCCTCTTCCGGCTGCACGCCGGGAATAAAACGCCTCTCCAGTACAGTAGCTTCCGACCACGACACAGGATGGATGGCCAAGTATCCGATTCCGCCTCGCTGTTCGGAAAAAGGGAACTGCTTCATTACCGCAACCGCTCGCGCGAGCATCTCGACGGTTTCAAAGTTTGGGTACCAGAGGCTGAGATGAAGCGGATCTGCCATGATGAGGTGAGCCTGTGCTCAACTTCAATTGTAAGCGAATCGAGAGTAGCTCGGGTGTGCACGCGGACTGGCTCCCGCATTCGACTGGACGCGTGGGTGAGCCCGACTAAACGCAACTGGGGAACCTGCCCGGTCGGGATAGGCGGCCTGCTGTGCGAAAGAGAGTCGCTTCGTAGCGTGGTGTTGCTCTCGAAGACCTCGCGGTTCTTTGACAGTGTTAATCAGCTACTGTTACCATCGAACTCTCGCGATCTGCATTCGCTGCAAAGTCCCCGTCGTCTAGCCCGGCCTAGGACATCGCCCTTTCACGGCGGTAACACGGGTTCAAATCCCGTCGGGGACGCCAAATCAAATCAATCAGTTGCAACCTCATCATGGTTTCTGGCGGTACGGGTTGAGGTACGGGTCACCAGCCGAATCACTCCGCTGTGAGCTTTCCGCTTCTCATCCGACACTGCTGAATCGTAGATGTTCGCTGTGATTTGATACGAGGCGTGCCTGAGTAGGTCTTGAACGACCTTCGGATCGTTACCGTTCTGCCTCAGCAACGTCGTGTAGCTGTGACGAAGAGTATGCCAGCCCTTTAATGGGACGCCGAGCTTCGCAGCAACAGGCTTGATGTAAACCTGCATGATTTTCGACATCCAGTAGGGCTGCTTGCCTTTCCTCTTCGTGCTTGCGAAGACGTAATCACTGTCGTCAGCGTAGGGCGTTTCTGCCCTCCACAGCAACAGCTCGTCAATCAACCTGTCATCCAGCGGAATCGGTTTTCCCGACGCTTCGGTCTTCACGTTACCCACGTGCTGAGCAACGATTGACCGTGACGGTGTCAGAGCCTTGTCCTCGAAGCTGATGTCCGACCACTTCAGTCCGCTGAGTTCGCCTCTTCGCAATCCAGTTCCGAAATCCAGCAGCACCATCAATCGCTCACGATTTTGCAATGCAGCGAGTAGCCGACGAAGCTGATTCACATCCAGCCTGGTCGGAGTCGAGAGACGCTTCCCACTTTGCCGAACCTTGCTGATGGGATTGCGATCCGTAAACTCGTAGCGAATGCCGTGCTCGTACAGCAAGTGCATGATGTCCCTGAGTTTCTTTTTGGAGCCTGGTGCCAACTCAAGTTGACCAAGCCAGCTTTCGACATCCACAGCTTTCACTTCGTTTAACAGGTGTGTTCCCCAGGCTGGCAGAATCCAGTTATTCAGATAGCCGTCAATCGTGGCCATCGTTGAATATGCTCGTCTGCCTTTCTCCTTCTCCTGCCAGTGCTTTGACAACTGCTTCAAGGTTTCTGGATGTCCCTTCTTGCCGATGCCTAAGCGTTCGACTTCTTTCCACGCTGCTGCTTCGGTTTTCAAGGCGCTTGCCAGCCCCAGGATTCGCTTTCGCTCCTTGCCGTCCTCGTGCCAGCGATAGGCGATCACGTCGCCCGTCACTCGCTCGATTCGGCTGAGGAATCCACTTCCATACTGTCCCACTCTCTTCATTGTTTCCTCCCTCGTTGAAGGAGTGGGCGGCTCGTACATTGTGCTCTGGATTTCATCCAGCTATCAAGATCGGATAACTTGAACCTCCAGGTCTTCCTCTGGCCCTCCCCGAACGGATAGGCGGGGATTAATCCCCGCCGTGCCAAGTTGCCGCCTGGTTACGTCAGTTACACTCCGACGCCTCGTGCTGTCGCTATACTTAGGGAGATGGGAAAACCTGAGTTCCAGCTTCGGCTTTTGCAGGGCGGTTGCTTTCTCTTTCTTGTCGTTTGGATTTTTCTCCTCCATTTTGGAACCCTTGGGAGTCTGGAACCTGCTGGTCGGGAACTGAAACTCACACAGCTCCTGATGATCGTAGGAGCAATCTGGTCTGCGGTTGTGGGTTTCACTTTCCAGAGAAAGCTGGCTCGCATTGCACCGAGGTCTCGGCGCTCTGGGACCAAGTCCACACCATTCACCCGATGGAAGGCTGGGCATGTCATGCGTCTAGCAACTGCGACCTCAGTCGGAACGTGGGGCATGGCCTTGTACTACTTCCACGGGCCTTTGTGGGTCGTCGATACGGTTTCGGCGGTTGCCCTCATTCTGTTGGCAGCGTGGAAACCTGGCACTAGTCCCAACGCCAGTGCGCCGTCAGTACACCCGTAGTTGGCGAGAAATCCCAGTTGCACTCTACATCCGCACGATACCCGCATCAGCACCCGCACACGCTGATGCCCACCACGAACTGTAGTCTCACCATGAATGGTTGGTCGCACAGCATGTCTTACGCGCATATACTTGCGACAATGCGACGTGATCTGAAACCACCTTTCAAGTTCGACATCAGCGGCATCGTGAAGCGTTTGCGGGGGCTTCCTGTGTCGGTGGATGGCGTGACTATCTCGCTGCCTTTCGTAGAAGTGAATGTGAAGGCCGACAACATCGAGCGCAAGGTTGCGAGAGAAGTAGTGATTCGACTCGCCGACCGTCGTGTGCTGAACTCTTTCGAGTGCTGCGATAACTGCATCAAAGAGGCTCTGAAGTCGCTTCAGGAGATACGGCAGATCGTCGTTGACAAACAGGTCGAACTCTCAGCCAAGACTGACGGAGTGCTTTATTTGCTGCTCGACTCGATTCGTGATGCTATCCGCCAGTTCCTGACGTTCGAGCAGCGGCTGAGCAGCAGCCGCGACTTTGAAAACCGAGAACTTTACTTCGCAGGGCTTGAGATGCTGCGTGGGCACATTCATCGAGCGCTCCTTCAAGTGTCGAAGATTGCTGACATGGAGATACCTGGAATCAGCAACCACATGCGTTATGACGGCAACTGGCAACTTGCTGCCTACAAGCAGCCGCGTTTGCGTTCGTGAGAAGCGAAGATTGGTCCGCTCGGACTAGCTGGCGCGGTACGGGTTGCGGTACGGTTTTGCTTTCCTTCTAGCGCTTTTCAACGACTTGTATGCCGCCCACTCCATCCAAGTTGTTGTAAAGTCGTGTCGGTCTTGTTCTTTCACGGCGGTAACACGGGTTCAAATCCCGTCGGGGACGCCAACAAATAAAGCTTCCGCAAAATCACCGCTTTTCTTCATGGTCCAATTTGGGTCCAGTTATTTTGAAGCGTTCTTTTCAGGACCATTTTCACTAGTTTGCTCTGTGCCTCGCGCTTCTGTACAACTGTTCGGCTGAATGAGAGCCTGAGTTCCGAACAGTACCAGTCCACGAATTCATCAATCGCTTGCCGATTCCCTCGTTGCGCGTCCGCTGAGGTCAAACTGTTCGAAACGGCAGATTTCGCTTGGTCCAAATCTGGTAACCGGAGCACTGCTGGGGGCTTGGGGGCGAGTTCGTTTCGAGGAAAGCTTCCGAGACATCGTTCGCGGCCGTCCTTAACCGCGGTACGATGGTCTGCCTATTCAGTCACATTACGGTTTGCCCGTTGCCCGGCGAAAGAGTAGCCTCGCAAATCACGAGATGGTGACTACAGCTGGGCTGAATCCAGTTCGCATTGCGGCTTATCTTCAGGGCATCATGCCTTGATGGCCTCGACGATCGATAACGGACTCTGAGTCGCGATGACGCGCGACAGGCGGAATCCCGCCCCTCGCAGCAGCTTTGCAAACTCGGCCTTCGTCCGCTCACGGCCACGCGGTGTAAGCACGAGCATCTCGAGATCAAGCAGTTTGCCATAATGCGGCACGTTGCTAGCCGGCACGACCGGATCAACAATGAGCACCTTGCCTCGCGTACCGAGCGCGGTGGCAAACTTGAAGAATTTGGGTCGCCGAGTCGTCGTCCCAGTCGTGGAGAATGTGCTTCATGATGATCGCGTCGGCCCCGGATGGTAGTTCTTTGAAGAAATCGCCGCTGTCGATCCTCACTCTGCCAACAATCCCAGCGCGAGTGAACATGGCGGAGGCACCCGCCGCCACATGCGGAAGATCGAACAGTACACCGCGCATTTGCTTATGACGACGTAGAATGGTGGCCAGCAGCAGCCCGTGTCCTCCCGCAACATCCATTAGCGTCTTGATGCCTTTGAAGTCGTATGCGTCGGATGTCGCGTGGGCCTCCATGGCGCTGATTGAGGTCATCGCGTCGTCGAAAACTGCGGCGACCTCTGGATTTCGCGAGAAGTGCTCGAATATCGGTACGTTGAACACGTGATCGAATGCTGGCATGCCCGTCTTCACGCTGTAGTTGAGCCTTCCCCAAGGGCGCCACGTAATATCATGCGCGGTAAAACGTGCGTACCCGGCTAAGCTCTGAGGGTGGTCACTCTGAAGGAGCTTTCCCATGGGAGTAAGGCGGAAACGGCGGTTGGCGCTTTCACTGAATAGACCCACGCTCGCAAGTGCTCTCAGCAACCGATAAAGCCCGTCCTCTGATACTCCGGCTTCACGCGCTATATCGCTGCACTGCCGCGCTCCCTTCGCGAGTTGGTCCGGGACGCCGATTTCGACTATGGTGCCAAGCGCCTGGCTGATCCACTTGCCAATAATCATCTGAAAGACGACATCATAGGGACGCACTGGGGTGGTTCGATTTCGTCTGATCTTTGCCATGTGTCTCCTCAACGTTGTGTCGCTTGGATTCTAAGGGCGTTGCTCGGAACGGTAAAGGTGTTGTGCACGTTCGAGACAGGTGCGCCCAACTCGTGACTAGGTTTATATGCCGCTTGTTTCCAGTGTGGTCGGCAACTCGGAAATAGGCAATCAGACGCAACGCCGCCGTTTTGATGGTGCTGGACCCGTGTCCAATCCGGAGGGAGCTAATGCACGTGAACAGTGGCTTGACTTATGCCACTCACAATGCGCTTGCCGCCGAGTGTACTGCCTTCCTGACAGGTTTCGCCCGTTGCGAAATAGATCATGCGCAGTACAATTCCAGCAGTTCAAAATCACCGAAGGGGGTGAGACATGGCCAGAGTACTTTTGACGGGTTTGATCGGCCTGAGCATCGTCTTGCTGCTTGGATTGGGGAAGGACGACCAGACCAAGGAAGTGCCTAAGAGCGTCCCCGATTTCGAGGTACATGGGATCGACTTCACCGAATGCGCTTGTACGGCTTACGCGTGTCCTTGTCGTTCTAATGGGCATCCCACGCACGGCAGCTGCGACGCCGCCGATTTCGCCTACATTAAGCAGGGCCATTTCGGCAATGTGAAAATGGATGGATTCAAGGCTGTGATCGTGGGCGATCTCATCGACAAGGATGCGGCCCACACCCACGGCACCGTCTATTTCGATGAAAAAACCACTCCAGAACAGCAGGATGCATTTAAGCAGATGGTCGGGTTCATGTTTGCTTGGCACCCGCCTAAAATAGACCAGGTAAAAGTTGTTCCCATTGAGTTCAGCGAATCAAGCGATCACAACGTATACACGCTGACCATCCCGGGCATCCTGGAGGAAAAGGGCGTCATGAAGCGCGACGCCGACGGAAAGCCACTGCACACCGTGCCTGCCATGGACCTGTGGGGAAACAAGATCACTTACGTGGATAACGTGGTATTCAAGTATCACGACAAGGGCGTTGGTGAATGGGATCTCTCTGGACATCAGGCCAACGTGAAAGAAATTAACACCACGAAAACGATGTGGGAGCAAAAACAGATGCTGGTTCAGCACGGAGATATGTCCGGCACCTGGACGGCAGAACAGCGCAAGATGATCGAGGCAATGGGGATGAAAAGCGAATAGAATCCTGCCTCTGCTGAGTTTCAGCGGAGTGGTTGAACGTATCGACTAAGCCCGAGGTCGCTAAGTGCGGCGAGCTCGGGCTTTCGTGGAGCTGGTGAAAACCAGGGCTCATTGAATCTGCAAACCACTACCATGTTCGGAAGCTCGGATCAGGTCGCCAAATGGACTTGCCATTGTCGGCATCGTCTTATCTGGCGGGTGGGTCGGAAAATGATTTCCGGATTGCCCCTGATCCAGGAGCAGGTGTAGGTTTATTTCGTCAGCCGACTCTCACTGCCAGCATCGAAACTGACCCGCCATCTACGCCCTCAACGGGAAACGTGACTAGTTCGGATGACGTGCGAGTGCCGGCAACATAGAGCAGGGGCAGATAATGATCTGGTGTGGGCACCGCCAATTCCGCCTCGCTACCGAGCTGCTGCTCGTAATTTACCAGGGGCTTGTGCTCTCCGGCTAAAAGCAACTCGCGGACTCGATTCTCAAACGACACAGCCCAATCGTATGGCTCCGGTACATGCCTTCCCCAAGCGTAGGCATGCAAGTTGTGCACGAGGTTACCGCTTCCAAAAATGAGAACACCTTCTTCCCGCAAAGGCGCCAGACGCTTGCCAATCTCGTGATGAAATGAAGGTGGTTGTGTCTCATCAATGCTGAGCTGAACCACTGGAATATCAGCTTCTGGATAGACGTGGAGCAGAACCGACCAGGTGCCGTGGTCGAGACCCCAACGATCGTCGCGTCGCACCGGCGTAGGTGCAAGCAATTTCTGGACCCGCGCAGCAAGGTCGGGATCACCCGGTGCGGGGTACTGCAATTGATACAGCTCGTGCGGAAAGCCGCCGAAGTCGTGGATCGTCTTCGGAGCAGTGCTCACGGTGACCGCCGCGTCTTCGATGTACCAGTGCGCGGAGACCGAGAGTATCGCCTTGGGCCTTGGCAGGGTCGCGCCCATGGCTGCCCACCGCTGTGTATAAGGGTTTGCCAGCAGCGCATTCATGGGATTTCCGTGCCCAATGAACAACGCTGGCATCCGACCGCCCATTTTCGAATCGCTCTTTGTCATGCCGCCTTTGCGCTTGGCCTGGCATCACGCCTGTTTGCTTCAGCAGGCCCATGAGGTCTTAGAGGAGGTTCTCCTCCACGATCTGGCCCTGTTCGTTCCAGTGTGCGACTGTGCATCGAAACTCTACTCTTTCACTCTGCACGACGCCCGGTGAATATGCTTTGCTGTCGGAAGGAACCAGCAACAAGGAACACAAACGGAGGTCTGTTTGCGCGGATGCTAAGCCCACTATACTCCCGAAGCCTCGCCATAAAACGTGCGCAGTTGCGGCTTAAGTTTTTCGTGGAAAGCATCGCTGCGTGAGAAGACACGGGCGTATGCTGTTGAATGCCACAAAATCCTACGATGGTTGAGATCCGTTCGGTCCGATTAAAGGCCGCGACCGCATCGTCGAGGGTAGCCACTTTGCCGATGTTTGTCCGCAGCCGACCATTCCGGGCCCGCTGGACAACCTCACTCAATTGGGCGCGATCGGGTTCGACGACGAAGTCGATAGTCACGCCGCCAGGGGGCCGCGCCTCGGTCGGGCCGGTGATGGTCACCAGCGTTCCTCCGGCGCGAATCACGCCCGCAGACCGCTTCGCGATGTCGCCACCGAGGACATCGAAAACCAGATCGACCTTGCCGACGTCTTCCAGGGTGTCCTTATCGAGTGCGACGTACTCATGCGCGCCAAAGTCGAGAGCCGTCTGACGACTTGCAGCGCGGCCGGTGCCTATGACGTACGCGCCGGCCTCACGCGCGAGCTGCGCTGCCATCGAACCGACTATGCCGGCCGCACCGTGCACGAGGACTCTCTGTCCCGCCTGAAGGCAGCCGTGCTCGAACAGCGCCTGCCATGCGGTCAGCCCCGGCATGACGAGGGCCGCGCCCACGGTGAAGTCAACGTCGCCCGGTAGAGGGGCGAGGTTGCGTGCCTCGACGGCCACATACTCCGCCAGCGTGCCGTCGCGATACCAGTCGGTGAGGCCGAACACCCGCTGTCCAAGTGACACCCCCGTCGTGCCATAGCCGAGAGCGGTGACCACTCCGGCTAGTTCGTGCCCGGGGATTGAAGGCGCCCGGTCACGGCCGACGCGATCGGTCCAGGTCGAAGGCCACGACACCTCATCCCCAGTGAGTGCCGACGCATGGACCTGAACAACGACGTCGTTTATCGCCGCCTGCGGCTCGGGCCGCTCCACGAACTTCATCCCGGCCATTCCCGCGGCTTGATCTGTCAGCACAATTGCCTTCATCGGTCGAAGGGTCACCCTTATGTTTATAAGCGACTAGCAGACCCGAGACCTACTCAGGCGAGAGGCGGGTCGCGATCGCCCCGCAGGCTGGACAGCCGTGCACTTCGAGGACAACGGAATCAACGGAGCTATCCGGGCAAGTCTGAGGTGCTTCGGCCGGATATGGCTTATCTGCATGGTGATTCATTTCGCTTCCGCAACGTGGGCATTTCATGTTCGATCCAGATCGGCTCAGTTGATCGTTACGCTCTCCCGGCCATAGCGCAAAGTTTTGGACATCCAAACAAGTTCAGCCAAGAACTTGTTGATCCGACGCAGGTACGAATCATCGAGGAGCTTGCCGGTCGCGTCAAAGGTCTTCTGGACACTCGAGAAATTTACGTCCCAGAATATTGTCACCAGACCTAGTTCCCGCATTACCGGCAGTAGATTTTCAATGACGCGGGTTCCGCCGAATGGCCCGGCCGAGACGCCGACGATTCCAACGGCTTTATGTATGTATTCTTTGAGGCAGCTGTCCAGAACATGCTTCAGTAAACCACAGTAGCCGTGGTTGTATTCGGGAGCGACGATCACGAGTCCATCAGCACGTTCCATCTTTGACGCGAACACGCTGTCTTTGGTCGCTTCGCCTGCATCGTCGGTACGCAACGGCAGTGTGCCTATATCTATAACGTCAGTTTCGACATCGCTTCGCTTTGAGAGTTCTTCGCTAACCAGCTTGGCAACATGAGCACTTAATCGGCCTTGCCGCGTGGTGCCGAGAATTACCGGGATGTTCAGAGCGCGGAGCATTCAGTCCCAGTCCTATACCGCCACACTTTTGGATGCCAGGTCCGGGACCGCAGGGGTAAGAGTGGCACGCGTCCTTCGAGGTTCGATTGCCCGGACATCTTCGACCAACGCGCGCAAAATCTCCGCCACGCTCCACGCTTGGGCAATGCAGCCGACCGGGCGTTGTGGCGTATCTCCATCGAAGATTTCTGATATGTGCCCCAGACCCGCGTCTGAGAGATGCTCCTGCAGCGCAGCCAGCCATTTCTCTGCCTGCAGGCGTGCCGATGCGGCTCCCTCGTGAACCTTTATATAAGCGGTAATGAACGGGCTCATCAGCCAGGGCCAGACAGTGCCTTGGTGATATGCGCTGTCGCGGGTCGCTCCATCACCTTCGTACCGGCCTCGATATTGAGAATCTGTCGGTGCCAGACTCCTCAGACCGTACGGCGTCAGCAGGTTTTCCTGAACAGTGGCCACAACCTGTCGCGCTCGCTGGAGGTTGAGCATCGTGTGGGGCAAGCTCACAGCCAATATCTGATTGGGGCGGATGCTCGCGTCCGGCGGACCTCCGTTTACAACGTCGTACAGATAACCGCCGTTCTCGTTCCACAAGAGGCGATTGAAGCTCCACTTCGTGAGTGCTGCCATGTTGCTGTAGCGCTTTCGTGCAGTGTCGTCCCCGATAGATTGTGCGAGGCCTTCCATGATGCAGAGTGCGTTATACCAGAGCGCCTGGACTTCGACGGGCTTGCCGCGTCGTGGCGTTACGACCCAGTCACCGATCTTGGCATCCATCCATGTAAGCTGCACGCCAGGTTCTCCGCACGCGAGCAGCCCGGAGGCATCGACCTTTATTCCGAAGCGGGTACCTCGAACATGCCAGTTGATGATGTCGGCCAAAACTGGATAGAGATCGTTCCGAACGAAGTCAAAATCCTGCGTGTAGGCTAGGTACGCGCGAACGGCTTCGAAGAACCACAACGTGGCGTCGACGGTGTTGTACTCGGGCGTTTCGCCTGCATCGGGGAAGCGGTTGGGCAGCATACCCCGGTCGACGTGTTGAGCAAAGGTGCGTAGGATGCTACGCGCCACGTCGAAGCGGCCGGTCGGCAGCGTAAGACCGGGGAGAGCAATCATGGTGTCGCGGCCCCAGTCGCTGAACCAGTGATAACCGGCAATCACGGTTTTCTGGTCACCGCGCGAGACGATGTATTGGTCACTCGCAACAACGAGGGATTTCACGAATGGATCATCAACAGGAAGGTCGGAGACCAGCTTACGCCGGCGGAGTAGCTCGTCTTCTCGGTACTTGGCCGCCTCTTGCACGTCAACGGCATTGGTGGATGCGACTACTCTCACATTTCTGCTTTGTCCGAAGTCGAAGCGGAGGACGCAAGGATTAAACAGATCCTCCGCATAATCCAGGCCGCGCTCGCGCTCCGCGTCATACTCAAAATTCTTGTACCAGACTCCGGAGTTCTCAACGAAACTCCCGGTATGTGCCAAATGCAAGGTTGGAAGTCCCTGGTATGGAGTGATGCTGATCCGATTCGGCTGCAAATTAACACGACCGTCAATCGAACCATTCTCGTGCGTGAGACTGTGGTAATCGCGGAAGGCAATCAACGGGCGCAATTCGAGGCATATGTCACTTTTGGTTGGCGTGTTCAGGGTGTAGTGAATGACCGTCGTGTTCTCGCCGTACCTCATGAAGACTGTTTTTTCGATCTCGATGCCATCAACTTCGTACGTGAAAATTGGAAAGGGGTCGAGGCGGAACTCTTTCAGGTAGCGGAAACCTTGGGGATGTACGACTCCAGGATATCGGTTCGCAGACAACTCATAACTGTTGTTTGCTATCCGAAGAGTTTCTTCGAACTTTGACAGCAGGACGAAACGCCCGACGGGAGGTTTTGTGGCGGCGACCAGTAGCCCATGGTATCGGCGCGTGTTCATGCCGTTAATTGTGGAGGAGGCAAAGCCGCCAATGCCATTAGTCTCGAGCCATTCGCGCCTTAAAGAGGCATCGAGGTTGCCGCAGACGTCTTGTCCGAAATGGATCATGAGAGGCTCAATTTTATCCAACTGCAACTTCGAGGTTTGGTTGTGCTTGTTCTTCATGGTGAGAAACCGTCGGAGCACGGAAAGTCTCGAACTGCACGAGGTCCTTTGTGAAAAGCAAGTCCAGTGTCCAGTCCAGCGCCACCCTGAGCTTCTTCTCGAACCGTGGGAGCTTGCTGAGGTAAATGGTGCGCCACAACCACCAGGCGATGAAGCCGGAGAAGTTAATGCCGAGAATGTTGGCGACCCCGGTGCGCCGGCCAATCGCGGCGAGTTGCCCAATGGTCTTGAACGAGAAGGGCACAAGCGGCTCATTACGCATCGCGGCGATCAGGTTCTTTGCCAGTGTTTTTCCCTGCCGTAAGGCGTGCTGCGCCGTCGGTGGATGCGGTCGACCGGTTTTAGGATCGGGAACAACTGCGCAGTCACCGAGGGCCCATACGCCTTCGTGGCCGGGCACCTGAAGCATTTCGTTCACGACAAGCCGGCCACGATCCTTCATGCACGGCAGTGACATGAGCGCCGGATTGGGCGATGTGCCCGCGGTCCAGATCAAGGCTTCCGTCTTGATCATCTCGCCGCTGCTGAGCTGGACCCCACGGTCGGTCACGGCGGTCACGCGGGTTTGTACCAGGATCTCAACGCCACGTTCTGAGAGCTTCTGCTGGGCATAACGTCCCAGCTTGGGTCCAAGTTCGGGCAAGATTACGTCGCCGGGATGAACCAGGACGACTCGCAGCATGTCCTCGCGTAGATTGTTATAGAAACGCACCGCCTCCCGGACAAAGTCGTTGATCCCCGCGATCGTCTCAACACCGGCGAAGCCTCCCCCGGCAACGACAAATGTGAGCAGTGGGCCACGGACGTCGTCACTGCACTCGGTATCGGCTTCTTCCAAGAACGCGATCAGATGATTGCGGAGATGAATCGCATCGCCCAGCGACTTCATGGTCAGGGCTTTTTCCGACAGTCCCGGCAGATTGAAAAAGTTGGTGATCGACCCGAGCCCGATCACCAGGTGGTCGTAGGAGAGTTCATGGTGATGATGGTCAAAGCCATGCGAGACAGTGACCAATCTGTGCGAAACATCGATACTCTCGACTTCGCCGGCAAAGAACTTCACCCGCTTGAGCAGCTTGCGTACCGGATTCACAATGTTCGAGAGATCGAGATCGCTGGCCGCCACCTCGTGAAGCATGGGTGTGAACAAGAAGAAGTTCTCGCGATTCACTAGCGTCACTTCGATGTCAGGGTCCCGTGCAAGCGTGTCATCCAGGTGAATGGCGGCATGCAGGCCGGCGAACCCGCCGCCGAGGATTACGATCCGGGTTTTATCTTGTCCTGGCATTAGAAACTCCACACGCGCGCTCGTCGGCTGTAAATTACAGTTCCGCCACCTCGCAGAACACCTTGATGGACCCGTTCGGGTTTGTGAGCTTCCGGAATAACTCGCCGTAGTTGTCCAGCCCCTTGACCGGATCAGTGAGCAAACGGCTTAGCCAGCCGGGATACTCAGCTTCGGATTGCGCCATGTCGCGAACGCCCATTTCGCAGTACTCGCGATTGGCATTCACCGTCCCAACCATAACCTTGTTCCCGAGTACGAACTCCAGGTTTATGCGGTCAGCAGGAACCTGCACCATGCGGTCGCCCCCGGTTACGCTGGAGAGCACAAGCACGCCATTCTTGCCGAGCGCCTGCATGCTTTCGAAGACGACGCTGGAGTTGCCGGTAGCTTCAAAGATCAGATCGAATGGTCCAAACTTCTCGGCGCCTTCCTTGATTGGGACTTCCTGGGTGATCATGTAGCGCGCACCAATACCCTCGATCAGTTCTGCATTCAAGTTCGGTTTGGGATTTCGTGCGAATGTCGTGACCTCGATCCCACGCAACCGCAGTGCAAGAGTAGCCAGCAAGCCAATCGTTCCGGCTCCCATGACGGCTGCCTTCCGCGGACGCCACACTTTGAGGCGGCGCTGGATCTCATACGCCTGGTGAATGCCCTTTTCGACAACAGTAAAAGGCTCCAGCAAAACGCCCACATGCTTCAGCCCTTGCGGAATTTTCACGATGTACTCGGCATCATCGACGTAGTATTCGGTCAAATAGCCGTGGCGCAAATTGATGCCGCGCTCGTAGTACACGTCATCGGTCGTCATGTCATTGGTGCCGATCAGGTCGTAGATGCTTTTGCCGGGACGACGTACGGTGGCAACGACGTAATCGCCAGGCCTGAACTCGGTCACATTCGGTCCCACTGCTTCAACACGACCGAAACCTTCATGGCCGATCACGAGGAAGTCATAGCCTGAGGGCGCAGCGCCGTATTCGGCCGCGTTGATTTCCTTGTCGGTGCCATCTACGCCCACGCGCAGTATCTTCACCAGCACACCACGACCATTAGGAACTTCTTCGAGAGAGGGCTTGTTCAATTCTGCCAAATGGACGCTGTTTGGTTTGCCCGGATATACACTGATCGCTTTCATATACTTGCTCCGAGTCTGATTTCTACCTTCTGATTCCGAGGCACGTGAGAAGTGACAATTCGTGTTCTTCTAACCACAGCAGAATGGTCTGGCTTGTCAGGGCTCAACTAATCGGCGAACGCCAGTCCTGCAGAAGATGTTCGCTTCCTGCTGGTCGCCGATTCACCGCTCTGCTGCAATAGTTTGGTTACCAGCCCTGTCCAGCCGGTCTGATGACTCGCACCTACGCCGCGACCCGAATCTCCATGGAAATACTCGTGGAACAGGATCAAATCGCGCCAGTTCGGGTCTGACTGAAACTTTTCTAAACCGGTGTACACCGGGCGCTCCCCTTTTTCATTGTGGAGAAAGATGCGGCTCAGCCGCCGTGACAGCTCACCAGCGACGTCGCTAAGTGTCAGCATCTTTCCCGAGTGCGCTGGAAACTCGACCTTGAAGTCATCACCGAGATAATGATGGAACTTCTGCAGCGACTCGATGAGCAGGTAATTCACCGGAAACCATATCGGACCGCGCCAGTTGGAATTCCCACCAAACAGCCCCGTGCTCGATTCACCAGGCTCATAGTTCACGCGGTAGGTCATGCCATTCACGTTCAGTTCATAGGGATGCTCGCGGTGATGCGCCGAGAGCGCTCTTATTCCATACGGGGACAAGAATTCTGCCTCATCGAGCATCAGCTGCAGCACACGCTGCAGTTGCTTGCCATCGACGATGGATAACAATCGCCTTTGTGCCATGCCGCGAGTACGCATGCACGCGACATTGCCGACTAAGTCAGGACGGTTGTCGACAAACCACTCCAGGCGACGCCTAAAACCGGGCAGACGATCGAGCAATTCCGGTTCGATCGTCTCGACTGCGAATAGGGGGATGAGGCCAACCATAGACCGGATCTTCATCGGATAGTGCCGGCCATCGGGGAACTTCAATACGTCGTAAAAGAAGCCGTCAGCTTCATCCCAGAGGCCCATGCCATCGCTGCCACGGTGGTTCATGGCGTTGGCGATGTAGATAAAGTGTTCCCAGAACTTGCTGGCGACGTCCTCATACGCAGGGTTCTCACTGGCGAGTTCGAGCGCGATGGCCAGCAGATTAAGCGTGTACATGGCCATCCAACTCGTACCATCGGATTGCTCAATGTATCCGCCGGTTGGCAGCGGAGCGCTGCGGTCGAACACCCCTATGTTATCGAGTCCGAGGAAACCGCCCTGGAAGATGTTCATGCCCTCGGCGTCTTTGCGGTTGACCCACCAAGTGAAATTCAGAAGAAGTTTATGGAAGACCTTTTCAAGGAATGCGCGATCGCCCTTGCCGGTACGTTTCTTGTCGATCTTGTAGACACGCCACGCCGCCCAGGCATGCACCGGTGGGTTTACATCTCCAAATGCCCACTCGTACGCGGGAAGCTGCCCGTTCGGATGCATGTACCACTCACGAGTAAGGAGAACCAGTTGCTCTTTCGCGAAGTCGCAATCGACCAGCGCCAGGGGTACGCAGTGGAATGCCAAGTCCCACGCCGCATACCAGGGGTATTCCCACTTGTCGGGCATCGAGATCACGTCGGCGTTGTAGAGGTGCGGCCACTCCTTGTTTCGACCGCTATTGCGTTGGGCAGGAGGCGGAGGGTTCCCGTGATCTCCTTGCAGCCATTGTCGAATGACGTAGTGATAAAACTGCTTGGACCACAGCATTCCGGCGAAACCCTGCCGCATTACATTCTGCGCGTCCGGTGATAGGTCCTGTGGAATTACGGTGGCGTAGAACTCGTCAGCTTCCTTCCGGCGCATCTCGAACAGCTCATCAAAGCCCTGGAACGCCGCCTGGGTCACGCCGGAGAAGTCGATGTCGCTCAAGCGAAGACGGACGGTAACTGTCTCACCAGCAGGAACTGTGAGTTCATAGTGTGCAGCAGCCTTGGTGCCGATCTGCTCAGGAGATACGGCATCCTTTTTGTTGTGGACGATGTAATCGTTTACCCCATCCTTCACGCAAGCTGTCCGGTTTTCAACCCCGAACAACCGCAGCAGATTGGTTTCGTTTTCAGTAAAGAGGAGTTCAGGCGCACCCTGGCAGTAGAGCCAGCGCTTGCCACACGCGGGATGATCCAGCTCGATGGCTCCAGAAACATTGCGCAACGACGGACGAGGATCAGTTCCTCCCCATGACCATGTGTTGCGGAACCAAATCGTCGGCAGCAGTCGAAGCTTGGCTGTTTCTGGACCGCGGTTCGCAACCGTGATCCTGGTCAGAATGTCCTCGGCATCGCCTTTTGCGTACTCGACGAATACGTCGAAGTAGCGATCCTCCTCGAAAACGCCGGTATCCAGCAGCTCAAATTCGGGCTGGTCCTTACCCCGCCGGCGATTCTCTTCGACCAACTCCGCATAAGGGAACGCGACCTGAGGATACTTGTACAGATACTTCATGTAGGAATGAGTCGGGGTGGAATCGAGATAGAAGTAATACTCCTTTACGTCCTCGCCGTGATTGCCTTCGTTCCCCGTCAGTCCGAATATGCGTTCCTTCAAAATGGGGTCGTGCTCGTTCCACAGCGCAATGCTGAAACAAATGTACTGGTGCCGATCGCTGATCCCGGCAATGCCATCTTCATTCCACCGATACGCGCGGGAGCGAGCGTGATCGTGCGGAAAGTACTCCCAGGCGTTGCCGTACGGGCTGTAGTCTTCGCGGACCGTGCCCCATGCCCGCTCGCTCAAGTAGGGACCCCAGCGCTTCCAGTGTTTGGTACGCGCGGCTGATTCCGAGAGGCGAATCTGTTCTTTTGTAAGTGATTTTCTCATAGCTATTCTCTCTTTGCTCCACCGAGCACATTCAGAAGGCATGCGAACTCATCAGAGAAGTTGTAGCCACTGCCTGGGAGCACCAAATCAGCCACCGTCGGCTGTTCGCCAGGGAGTTCACTCTGAACGGCAGACGATTCGCGACTTTCGAGGTCCTCGGCCTTGTGAAGGCTCTGAAAAACTCCTGTCGTCATTTTGTGCTCCTTACTTTTCCTCGATCTCGACGGCATGCCCGTCAGGATCCCGGACGATCAGTGCGCTCCTGAAACCAAGCTGATCATTTTGATTCGCAACCACGCCGGAAGAAACAAGGTCGACCCTGGCAGAAAGCAGGTCATGCGCCAACCTGTCAGCATTACTCGTCAGCAACACGGTTTGGCGATGGACTAGGTCATTGGCGTGTTCATCGTCCGGAAACGGGCGCCCATTCCGAGGGGCCAGATACTCCAATAGTTCAATGCCCAGCCCCGCTGCTGCCCGAAGCGATGTAATGCGCAAATGAGCTCCAAACACATTATTCAGGTGTTCCTGCTCAGTTCCATAGTTTTCGCTCTGACCCACGATCTGCATCCCGAGCAGGTCGCGGTAAAACTTCAGGCTCGCTCCTGTGTCGTCTACGACGATTGCAGTGTGATCGATTCCAAGAAACAGCTCCGCAGACGCTCGGTGCCACTTTGGAAGACCTTTATCAGGTGGAAACTGCAGAATTTCCAATGGGTGGCCATCTGGATCTTTGAAGTAGAAGGCTCGGATCCCGGCGGCATTGTGGTTCCAGTCAGGTAGACGTTGCGGCCCAGAAGAAGCATGCTCGACCTTGTTCTGGCGCAGCCATGCGTAAGCCTTGTCCATATCGGAGACAATGATCGCGATATGTTGAAACGAACGATCGTTGCTGCGCGCGTCGGCTGGGATTGGACGCCCTTTGGGAGCCAGGAACTCGGTCAACACAATTTGCTCGTCGCCGAGTTGCATGCGAACCATTCGTATGCGCAGCCCGAATACGCCCTCAAGATGCTCGTAGTCTTCACCCGCGACCTCCTTGTCCGAAATCTTCTGGAAATGGAGCACTCGTGAGTAAAAGTCAGCCGCTCGATCGGCGTCGGAGACTGTCATACTGACGGCGTCAACGGCTGAAACGAGTGGTGTGCGCCCCTCCTGAGTCCATGACAGTGCTGCCAGGCTAACGCAGATTAGCAGGGCAATTAGGCGGATTGTGTTCCTCGAGTAGCGCATGGTTATCTCGTAATCGGTTCTGCTTTGCCTACCTTGTTTTCAATGCCCGCGTATTCGGTGCTGGATACCGCGAGCCGCTCTAAGAGGTGGTCACCCACACGAAGCGCGTTCGCCATTATGGTCAGAGCCGGATTGACCGCGGCACTCGATGGGAAAAAGCTGCCATCTACGACATAGAGGTTGTCCAGGTCGTGCGCTTTGCAGTTCACGTCGAGCGCCGAAGCTTTCGGATCGGAACCGAAGCGGATCGTGCCGTTCTGGTGGGCTACGCCGGCGAGCGGAATGCGCTGACCGATGTAAAGATTCCGGCTGAACAGGCCGTGATGGCAGTCGGCTCCGTGGGCCGAGCAGCTGTTGTGCTTCAGAGCGTGTTCCAGATGCGACTTAAGTTTTTCATGCCCCTTCAGATTATTGGGCGTGTAGCTCAGAACGATTTGCCCATCTCGATTGAGAGTTACTCGATTGTTGGGATCGGGCAGATCTTCCGACGTCAGCCAAAAATCTAGAGAGTGTTTCGCCATCAACTCGAGAGTGAAGCCGGGAGCAATCGCTGGCGCTCCCGCGCGCAAGGTCACCGCGTCCAGCTTTCCCACAAACGAGATGTGGCCCATCGGGTATTCGAAATCCCTCGACCCGAAGTAAAAGTCGTTTACCGATAAGCTCTTTTGAAAGATCGTGGGGTTAGGACACTTCGAGATCGCCATCAGGACCGAGTTGGTGTGCCCCATGTAATGGCGCCCAACCACATCGGAGCTATTGGCAAGCCCGTTCGGGTGCTTCTCATTAGCGGACCGCAGTAACAATGCGGCGGAGTTGATTGCGCCGCAGGAGACGACCACAATATCTGCCGAATAAGTTTCGAGCTTGCCTTTTCGTTCGACAACGACTTCCTTCACCTCACGACCTGAGCCGTCCGTCTTGAGAGCCTTCACTAGGGCATTGGTCAGGAGACTCACGTTCGGGTACTGAAGGGCCGGATCAATGCACAACACTTGTGCGTCCGATTTTGCGTGAACCAGGCAGGGAAAGCCGTCGCAGGTATTGCAACGAATGCATGGACTCACGCGTGGATTGGCCTCGTCCAGCATGACTCCGAGTGGAGTATGGAACGGACGAAGTCCAGCGGCGCGAAAGTCTTCAGCAAGACGCTCTAGCCGCGGTTCATGCGATACCGCGGGCCAGGGATAAGCCCTGCTGGCGGGAGGCTCGGTCGGATCTTCACCGCGGTTACCGTGTACCTGGTAAAGGTGCTCGGCCGCGGAATAATAGGGTTCTAATTCGTCATACGTGATCGGCCAGGCAGGCGAAAGACCACCGTGATGCCGGATCTCACCGAAATCCTCTTGACGCAGACGGAACAGGGCCGCGCCGTAGAACTTCGTATTTCCACCAACGTAGTAGTTTGTATGTGGGTGTAGTTCTTTGCCGTCCTTGTCGCGCCATTGTTCGTTCGTGTTGTAGCGGGCCTCGACATTAACTACCTGCGGGTTCCAATTGTCCTTTTCACGAGGAACATAATCGCCCCTTTCGATAATAAGGATGCGCTTGCCGGAAGGAGCCAGTTTGAAGGCGAGCGTTCCGCCGCCCGCGCCGGTCCCAATGATGATCACGTCAAACTGTCGCTCACTGTTCATGCCCGCTACCTCTCTTTCCGTTTGTCATGCGATGCTCAACCAACAGTTTGGTGACAAAGGTCATCATCACCCCGTATTGTTGCAGGCCCAATCTTCAACACGTGTAACCTGTTGGTCCGAGCGGAATCTCATGGGGGTTCAGGGTTGCGTGGCGGCATCAAACCAGGGCGCCCGGACGGGAGATGAAGATGGAAATCAGTTGCCTTGAAGTCATCCGGGAGCTATCGAACTATATCGATCAGGAGATTACCCCTGAGCTGAAGGCTCAGATCGAGGCCCACTTACCACAATGCAAGCACTGCACGACGGTCTACGACGGGGAACGGAACGTCGTTCGCCTGATCGCTGACGAGCGCAGTTTTGACTTGCCCGCAGGTTTTAGCCACCGCCTGCGCGCGCGGCTAAATAAGGATGCAGGACGGTAACCCCCCTATTCACAGCGTGTTTTGCCATGCTCCGCTCCAGCCCGGGGCCAAGGCATCCCGCATTTGTAGCCGCGCCCGCGAAGTACGAGTCTTCACGTTTTCCTCGGAAATTGCGAGTAATTGTGCGGTCTCACTGATGCTCAGCTGTTGAACGTCCCTCAGGATCAGCACGGTTCGATACTTTTCGGGCAAGCTCGCCAACGCTTTGTTCAAGGCTTCGCGCAATTCGGTCCGCTGCAAGGCCTCGGAAGGGATCTCGCGCCAATCAGCAAAATCCTTGGGGATGTAATCGCCGTCTTCGTTAACTTGATCATTATCGATGGACTCATACAAGTGCCGTCTGTCCTTGCGAAGTTTCATCTTCGATTCGTTGATAGCAATCTGGATGAGCCACGTGCTGAACTTGGACTCCTCGCGGAAGCGTGACAGGTACTTGAATGCCTTCAGCATCGCTTCTTGGGCGACTTCTTCGGCGTCGGCGTCGTTGCCCAGGATGGAGGCCGCTGATAGAAAGACCGCCCGCTCGTACGGACGAACCAGTTCATAAAACAGATCCGTTTCGCCATTGCGAATGCGCTGCATCAGTTCACGTTCGGCGGCATCGCGGGGCGAGAAGTCCCTCGCGGCCGGGGATTGGTACGATGACTGCCTGGCGGTGGTGGCGCTCGTCATAGGGCTGTCTCCTTCAGTTGCTGATCGATAAACGGCGAGCGGTTCAGCTGCGCTACGTTCCGGCGGGCGAGTTCCCGTAGCAATGCCGCACCTTGCGGGTCAACGAACCAGAGTTTTTCCAGGTCTAGCGACAGGGCTTTCGCTTGGGAGAAGGCTGTCTGGGTTTGCAGCCGAAGCTCTTCCACCCAGGCCCCTACCAACCATCCTTCAACGCGAAGCCGAATAGTCTTTTCTGATTCGTCCGTAACCGAAATTCTCAGCACAGCTTTGCTCCTCTGAACGCCTTCAGTAAGGGCAAGAGCTGTGCCAAGGTGGCTGGGTTCTTCGCGACTGTGTATCAGATTGAAAAGGCGTGAGTTGCGCTATGTCTTGGTTAACGCAGGTCTCAACGAGCCACGAAATCTCGTGGATTGGGCCACCACGGTCCTCGTGGCCACGAAATATCGTGGGAGAAAACAACGCGACAGGAGTGTCAGCCTACACGCGACAGTAAGCTAATTGCTTTGCGCGGACGCCCGCTCGATACCGAGCTTCTTCATGCGGCTGCGGAGAGTGTTGGGATGGAGGTTGAGAACCTTGGCGGCGCCGCGCGGGCCTTCGATGACCCACCGCGTCTGCGTTAACACTTCAAGAATATGATTCTTTTCGACGTCCTCAAGGGATGCCGAGATGCCCGTGTTGTGACCATTGCCCGAAACCAGTTGTTCCTCAGTTTGGGCGTCCCCGGTTATCGGGAGCAGGTCGGCGCCGAGCTTAAGGACTGTTCCCGGGCATAGAACAACAGCGCGCTCGATAACGTTCTGCAGTTCCCGTATGTTTCCGGGCCATTCATATCGCGAGAGCAGTTGCATCGTGTCCTGGGTCGCTCCCGCGATGCGCTTGCCGAATTGCCGACTGAAGCGGTCCACGAAGAAGGATGTGAGCAGGGGGATGTCCGATCGACGCTGCCGCAGAGGAGGCAAGGTCATAGGAAGTACATTTAAGCGGTAAAAAAGATCGGCACGGAAGCGTCCTTCCTGAACAGCCTTATTGAGGTCCCGGTTGGTGGCGGCAATGATGCGGACGTTCACCTGCACGGTCCGACTGCTGCCCAGTGGCTCGAATTCGTGTTCCTGAAGGACGCGCAGAAGTTTGACCTGGGTATCCAGGGGAAGCTCGCTCACTTCGTCTAAAAACAGCGTCCCGCCGTCAGCCAGCTCGAAACGTCCTACGCGGCGCTCTAACGCGCCGGTAAAAGCACCTTTCATGTGCCCGAATAGCTCGCTCTCGACCAGTCCGGTCGGGATTGCGCCGCAATTGACTTTGACCAGCGGCCGGTGCTTCCGCCGGCTGCGGCTATGAATGGCGCGAGCGATCAGTTCCTTGCCGCACCCCGTTTCGCCAAGAATCAATACGGTCGAGTCGGTCGGAGCAACGGTTTCGACTTTGCGCAAAACATCGATCAGTGCGGGGCTGTTGCCGACAATTTCTTCGAAATTGTGCTCCTTGCGAATTTCTTCCTGGAGATAGACGTTCTCCGCCTCCAACTTCTTCTGGAGTTCCTGCACTTGGGCTAATGCCGCCTGCAGCTCGGTCTCGGCGCGTTGCCGCTTCAGCTCAGCAGCCGCGCGAGCGGCGAAGATCTTGACGAGATCAATCGCTCGATCGTTTCGCTCCATTGGATTGGTGTCCAAGATAGCTATATGGCCGATCACTCTTCCGCCCGTATCCAGCATTGGTACGCCCAGATAGCTTTCGGCACCCCAATCGGCCAAGCCGGTGTCTTTTGGGAAGAGCTGCTGGAGGCCCTGGCGATAGTGGCAGACTTCGCCCTGGAGCACCTTCATGCACGGCGTATCGGCGATGTCGAATTCGAAGTTGTCCCCGAAGTGATCACCATTCCAGAAGGCGAGGGACTTCGCGTGTTTGCCGTCGTCGCACGCGGTGATGAAGGCAAAGCGAGCGTTGAGGGCCGCAGCCATATGGCGCACTAACGAAGGAAAGAAGTCAGTCCCCGTCGCCGATGCTGTCCCGACCACGATCGCACGAAATGTTTCTTCGGCAAGGTGCCGCTCGGTCGTATCGTGCACGAGCCCTATGACTCCGACGATCTTGCCTTCCGAGTCGTAATGTGGCGCAAAGGTTCCCGATTCCCAAACATCGTGACCATGGGCTGAGTGTTTCGGAACTAAAATGTCAGAAATCGTGACGACTTCTCCCTTAAGAGCACGTTTAAGTACGTCTTCGACGCCACTGCTACGCAGTCGGGGAAAGACTTCCACGGCTATTTTCCCGACGACCTCGGCTGCCTTCTTGCCAGTGAGGCGCTCCATGAAAGGATTAAAGACGACATATCGAAGCTCGGAGTCATAGACGATGATGCCTTCCGCAGCCCCTTTAATAATCTCGTTGTTGAATTGGGTAGCGTCCCGAAGCGCCTGCTCAGCCAACCTGTGCGAAGTTACGTCGCGCGACAGGGCCAGTATTCGTTCTGGTTGCCCCGTGGCGTTCCGAATTGGACTTACGATTACATCCCACCATCGCGGCGTACCCTTGATTCGTGTGGCAAAGAAACCGGTGAATCGGCCAATACCGCCCTTCCGCGCAGCTTCAACTGCGCTGCGAGCTGCCTCCCGATCCGAGCCTTCCCAGAAATCCACCCAAGGCTTGTTCAACACAGGGCCTAGATCGCAAATCTCAAGCTCTTCCATGCCGCCTTGATTCATAAATTGGAGGCGGCCTTCCAGGTCCAGAACCTTGATGCAATCACGGCTGCACGCGACCAGACGCGAACTAAACTCCTCAGAGGCGCGCAAAGCTTCGGTTGCTGATGCGGCACTGCTTAGCGCCGACGTTAACTGTGTTCGGGCCAGTCGTAGTTCCAGTTGCGAAGAGACTTGCGAACTCAGAACCCGTAGTGCTTCCCGCTGTTCCGGGCTCAGTTCCCGAGGCATGTGGTCCATCACACAGAGCGTTCCCAATGCATACCCTTCAGTGGTTAGCAGGGGCGCACCCGCGTAAAAACGGATTTTGGGAGTATCCAGAACTAACGGGTTGTCAGAAAAGCGCGGGTCCAACGACGCGTCTGGAACCACAAATACATCAGACTGGAGGATGGTATGAGCGCAGATAGCTATCTCTCGGGACGTCTCCGGCACGTCGATGCCAACTCTCGATTTCAGCCACTGACGGTCGGAATCAATGAGACTCATTACGGCGATAGGTGTGCCGCAGATCGTTGCGGCGAGCCGTGTGATTTCGTCGTACGTCGCTTCCGGAGCGGTATCCAGGATGGCACGCCGCTGAAGCGCCGATAAGCGTTCCTGTTCGTTAGCTGGTAGCGGAGCCCTCACCCAAGCTCTCCTTGCGCATACTGCCGGTTCCCCTGCGGCGGGCACGTGTGCCGAAAATCGTACCAGAACCGGGGGAAAGTGCCTACACGCAGGTTTCGACCATGATTTCCTTCTGCAAATCCCAGCTACTAGCCAGGTCGAGGATCTGTTGCCGAGTGGCGATAGCAGCCGCCTTGCGGTCCGAAAATACGCTTGCCGTTTGTCCAAATCTGATTCGCGCATTCACCTTACTGAGCCGCGAGAATCGGAGCAGGTGGGGCAAGAAAACCATGTTTCCCCAGTAGCAAACATCCTTTTCCACTGGGCCACCTTCGGCGGCATACGAGATGTGAGCCGTAGAAATCGGCTGAACTAGTTGGACCGCAGGCTGGAAGAGCGCTGATCGGAACGGCAGTACTGTGGAACCGTCCGAACTCGTGCCTTCGGCAAACAACACGACGATTATTCCCGCGGTGAGCGCGTGGCCGAGTTGGGTGCTGGCCCGGGGCGTGTCTGACGGACGATCGCGGTCGACAAAGACCGTAGCTCCACATGCCGCAAGAGCGCCAAACAGCGGCCACGAACGAACCTGCCGCTTGGCTACGAAGACACACGGGGCAATGGCGCTCAGAGCCAATACATCGATATAACTCAGGTGATTGCAGACGAGGAGCCCGCGGCTTGGAAATGGGCCATGGACATCAAGGGTGATGCCGAGTCGAGTCACCGCTTTCAGACAAGAACGATGCAGCCATTCGGCCCGGCCGCGAAGGCTTATTGGACCGTGCACCCGATTCGCAACGAACTCGAAAGCAGCGTGAAGCGACGTTCCGATCAGCACAAAAAATCGCCATATGGCTCGGCATCGGTGAAAGTAGCCGTCGGTGGTCATGGCTTCAAGAACCGGGAACGTAGCCGCGGATGCAAATGATCCAGGTCCATCAACGTGAGGAAATCGATGGTCTTAAACTCTCGATCAATAGCAGGTGGTCCGCAGATTTTGGCGCCGACAGCCAGATAGGTGCGTAATAGTTTCGGGAGTTTAGGCTCACGGTCTGCACTTCGCACTGACGGCATGGTGAATCCTGCTTGAGGAGTGGTCCGCAGCCGCGTTTCCGCCAGCGAGCCGCTCAGGGCAGCGAATACCGATGTGCCTTCCGCGGGGTCTTGCGATGCCAGCGAGCAGCATCCGATCAAGTACTGGGCGCCGTTCTGGACTGCGTACTGCACAATTCCCCGCCAGAGCAGCAACAAGACTTCGGTCGAACGATGGTCGAGGCGAATACATGCACGCCCGAGCTCCACCATGGAGTCACGCAGGGGTTCATAAGGACTGAAATCGAATTCCCGCTCGCTGTAGTAGCCGGCATTGGTAGCCGCTGTCGAGCCCGTCTGTAATCGATAGGTGCCAACGATTGTGCCGCCGCGACGGTCTTCCACGATCAGGTGATCGCAGACTGTGTCGAATTGGTCCACGTCCTGGCCCGCTTCATGCGCCGTGTCCAGCCCTTCTTTCAATTCCAGATTGAACACCTCGAAGCGCAACCGGTACGCAGATATCCGCTCAGCTTCGGTTTGGGCTAAGCGCAGCTCGTACGGCCCATGAACCAGGTTCAACGCGAGGGCGCTGTGCGCGACAGCGGACATCGCTGCGAAAGCTGGCGCTGAACCGATCTGCGATATACCAAAGCTCGTGCTCATAGGACCCTGCGATGGACATGCGATTCTCCGCATACGCTTAGGTGACATCGCAGTCGCAGAAATCCAGTCCTGCCAGTTGTCACTTCTGAGGCTCTGGCGCGTCTCACGGGGTGCAAGGAGCTGAATATGAGTACTCACGCGGTCCAAGCCGTTAGCAGGCGAGCCACGCCAAGGGCCGTAGTTATTTTCGACTGGGCCTGCAGAGCGGTCGCGGCCGTGATTCTGTTGCAGACTCTGTTCTTCAAATTCACCGCGGCGCCCGAGTCGGTTTACATCTTCACCAAGGTTGGTAGCTTGGTGCACGCGGTGATGCCCTTCGTTTCGATATCTATGGCCGAAAAGTTCGGACGCCTTGGCTCTGGGGTGATGGAACTGATCGCGGGAATCTTGCTGATCACTCCCAAATATGTCTGGGCAGGTGCGGTGCTGGCGATGGCGGCGACATTTGGGGCAATTGCCACTCACCTCACAGTTCTTGGCATCGACGTGCTGGGCGACAAAGGTCTTCTGTTCGGACTTGCGATCACCGTCTTCGTAACGAGCGCGATCGCGCTCTACATCCACCGCACGGATATCCCGGTGCTCGGGAAGCGTTCCTAATGAATCGTTCGCTGACCAACTCGATCGAGGACGTGCTCCGGCAGGGCTGCGTGTTGCTCGAGAGCACCAATGAGGAGACGTATACCTCGCCTCTCACTGGAGCAGCCGCCGGAACTGTGGGTGCTCACTACCGGCACGTGCTGGAGCACTTCGTGTGTGTGCTCGAAGGGCTTGCCTCAGGTCGGATCAACTACGACGCTCGCAAGCGCGATGTACAGATTGAAACCTCTATCGGATATGCGCGCATCGTGACGGAGGCGTTGATGGAAGATTTGCGTGCAATATCCGGGGACTTATTCGAACGTGAGTGTAGCGTGATCTACACGGTCGCCTACGGGGAGAGCGAGCCGGAGCAAGTACGTTCCACGGTAGCCCGCCAGATTATGTTCAGCGTCGGGCATGCGATTCACCATTACGCGATTATCAAGCTCTTGTGCGCGGGTGTTGGCGTGCAATTGCCGCACGAATTTGGGGTCGCTCCTTCCACACTCAAGCACGCCGCCATGGCAGCCCGAGGCTGAAGATGAACTTCTTACATGCGCTTCCCCAGTCGCAAGCTGTCCTCGGACTCGTGATTGTGTTGGCGACGCTTGTCTATGAGGATGGGGCAACTTTGTTAGCTGCGACTTTGTCGGCCAGCGGCCGCCTGAATCCCTGGTTTGGACTGGCTGCAACATTTCTCGGCATATGGGTCGGTGATCTTGGCCTGTACGTGCTCGGATCAACCTTAGGCCATCGGCTCGCCTGGTCGCAGTCAATCCAGAAGTACCTCACTCCAGAGTCGCTGGCCCGAGCGGAACGGTGGTTCGCCAAGCATGGTTCTTTTGCGCTTGTGATGAGCCGAGCCATCCCTGGAAGCCGGCTTCCTTTATATACAGCTGCCGGGGCTCTCCGCCTTTCCGTTCGAGTTTTCGCCAGAACAACGGCACTCTGCTCGGCCGCGTGGGTAGGCGCGATTTTCGCCATTTGGCGGTTCGCTCCAAGTGTGTCGGCAACTCATACCAAGCCAGTTGCTTTCGCGCTGACCGCATCCTTCCTTCTCATCCCATGGCTAATGACCAAAGCTGGGTTGGCGGGGCGCCGAGTAGCGAAAAGAAGAGTAAGGCAAGCCGAGCCAGGAGAAGCGGTATGTGCACTCTGACCTTCGTGCCTGATTCAGACGGATACACGCTGGCGATGAACCGCGACGAGCGAATCGACCGCGGGCGGGGAGAATTCCCACAAGTAAGGCGAATCTCCAGGATGCGAGCAATTTATCCGTCGCTGGATGGACGCACCTGGATTGGCGCTAATGAGTACGGGATAGCCTGGGCTCTACTGAACTGGAATAAGCCAAGCTTGCCTAGGGCGGAGTTGCGAAGCCGCGGGTTAGTGATCCCGGCTCTCGCTAACGCGGGTAGCTCGGCGGGTTTGACCTATCAAACAATTTACATGGCGGCGCGCGATTGCGCCCCTTTCCGTTTGATCTGCATAGTGCCCGATGAGCGGCTCATTGTTCAGTGGAATTGGGACGGTCTGTCACTAGCGAGCGAAACCCACAAGTGGCGATTACGACATTGGTTTTCATCCAGGGCTTCGGATGCTCGCGTCGCAGAACTTCGGGGTGCCATCTGTGTACGCGCATCCAAGCAAAGCGACTCGCGTTCGCTTGCCTGGTTGCGCAGCCTGCACCGATCGCATGAGAACGGCCCGGGGCCGTTCAGCATATGTGTCCATCGTGAGCAGGTCGAAACGCTTAGCTACACGGAAGTGTCCTGCACACGCGAGTCCGTCTCCATGAGGCACTCTATCGGGAGTCCTTGCCATTCTGGTGAAATCCGCACGATCGCGCTGGCGCGCACGGATCAGGCAGCCCAAACTGACGGCCACGTCATACACGACGCAGACAAGGAACAGGATGTTTGCCGATTCTGAAGCGAAGGTTCGTCCAGAGTGTGACGTATTGACCAAAGCCGCTCGACGGCGCGGCGGACACTGCACATTCTGGAAATGGTATCGGCGGCATGTAGTGGCCCGCCTGGCGCGGGTCAAGCGATGGGAATTTTGGCCGGCGTGGGCCTTCTATCCGCCAGTCGTGGTGTACCTGCTCTACTTAGGTTTGAAGTACAAAAATGTAACGCTGTTCACGGCCGTCAACCCTGCAATTCCGGACGGCGGATTCATTGGCGAGTCGAAATACGAAATCCTGCGGGGGTTGGAACGCAGTTCTTCGGTACCCAAGACCATGTTGCTAAATCCGAAGGCTGCCGACGAGCAGGTGGGTGCGATAGAAGACTTCGTGCGCCGTGAGGGGCTGGTGTTCCCGATCGTGCTGAAGCCTGATGCAGGTCAACGAGGCTCGGGAGTTTCGATAGTCCGTTCTGTCGGCGAGGTGCGGGATTATGTTGCGAGGGCAACGTATCCCGTGATTGTCCAGGAATACGTTAGCGGGCTTGAATTCGGAGTCTTCTATTACCGTATGCCGGGCAAGCGGACCGGCCGGATATTTTCGATCACCGAAAAGGTCATGCCGCAGGTGGTCGGTGACGGAACAAACACCCTCGAAGAACTGATCCTGGCTGATGATCGGGCCGTCTGCATGGCGGAGTCATACTTGCGACAGAATTCGACGAAAGCACAATCAGTGCTGAGAGACGGGGAGCGCGTCCAACTGGTCGAGCTCGGCACTCATTGCCGCGGAGCGATCTTCCTGGACGGACGCTATGCCATCACGCCGGCTCTTAAAAAGACAATGAACCAGATCGCGCGCACTTTCGACGGCTTCTACTTCGGCAGATTCGATATCCGAGTGCCGTCTGTCGAGGATCTCAAGGCCGGTCGCAACCTTAAAGTACTCGAGCTGAACGGTGTCACTTCGGAAGCGACCAACATCTACGACCCCCGATACACCCTATTCGATGCCTACAAGGTTCTGTTTCGGCAGTGGAGAATTGCCTTCGAGATTGGCCGGCGAAATCGTGCCCGAGGGGCACAGACAACATCGCTGTGCCGGCTTCTACGTGCAGTGTTGCGTTACAGGCAGGTCTCAAGAGCGCACAAGCACCAGCCCTCAAGAGAATTGGTCCCGGACTTCACGTTGAGCTAGTAAGAACAACAGAGCGCTGGCAATCACGACGCCGGCAATCCCGCGCAAGAGATCCCCACGCACGAGGTTTACGATGTCACCGATTATTTGAGTACCTAGTACTATGAGCGCCAGCCACCAAGCCCAGAGTTTGCGTCTCAACCACCCCATCGTGATTGAGACCATGATGGCGCTTAAGACCAGAAAAAGAGGGCCCACAACGCCAGCTATAGGTGAGAGGACTGCATACGCTGGTTTGTTTAACGCCCAAACCTTGTCCAGCATAGTGCCTCTCCATACGAGGGTGATGCCGGCAAGAGCTGCCATGCAAGCTGCGAATACCCAGAAAATGGCCATTCCAGCAATGATCTTCGAAGATGTGGATTCAGCTCGCAATCGAGAAAGAAGGGTGTTAGCACCGATATTTAATACCTGCGAGCCACGGCATGGCAAAACGTCTGTTAACTTCTCCACCCGCCGTTGGCCCCGCAAAAAATACATCTTTTTTCATTGTCGTGATGGAGCTTGGCGCACTTTACGGAAACATAGCCTTTTTGCCACAGATATAGTTGCGACGCAGTTAGCATGCCCAGCAAGGGCGCCGTTAAGTAGATCCAAAAATAGGTCCAGATGCCCGACGGGAACGCCGAGCCAAACGAACGCGCGGGGTTCATACTCATTCCGGAAATCGGTGCTTCGAAAGTGATGTAGGTTGCTACAAGCACACTCGCACATGCGCCCGTGTAGCGCGAGATGCGAGGATCATTCGATACGTGCAACACGACGGTCATAATGCCGCTAGCCATCATGACCTCAGCCAGAAAAGCGAGTAACGGCCCGCGAGGTCCAGGTGTTGTGGCCACGTACCGAACGGACGGATGGGATACTGCCTGCCGAAAGAACTCCGCAACTATCATGACGCCACAAACAGCGCCTAAGGACTGCGCAGCTATATAAAAGATTGCGTCCCAGATACGGATCTTCCCGAGGCGCAGAAATGTCAGCGTCACCGATGGATTGATGTGTGCCCCGGATTGTTTTCCCCAGGGCGAGTAGAAGATGCATAGTGCGGTGGCGCCCATCGAAATTCCCCCCAACATCCCGCGGACGAACGGCGAGGGAATGGCCTGTCGGACGGGTGAGCCTGGATATCCGTAGATGATCCCAAACACGCATGCAGAGACCATGAACGCACCGAGCAAGCCCGCCTCCATCAGGTATTCGGGCCAGTGAAGTCGAAGCGATGCCACCGCGCCCAATTCAGGCGCAGTTCGTGCGAGAGGGACGGGCATCGCCGCACCCGCCAGTTTCGGCAGTTCGACTGTGACATTTTGCTCGGTGCTGTTCATGGATCCCTGACGTTGGATTCGGGTTGCCATGCGAAGTTACACATCGAGAAGACCGATCCACCTCGATCGCGTTTGAAACCTTCTTGAGGCGTCCGAATCCCACTGGCACGTGAGCAACTCAGCACAGCTCCCAGGGCCGTCAAGCTCAATGGCCCCCGAGTCGTAATCGATTCACCTGCTGACAACGAGAACTGCTCGCGAACAATTCACTGAAAAGGAAGAATCAATATGAAGAACTCGATGAGTTCGGCGGTAAAGGTTGTACTTCTCTTGGCAATGACGGCGGCCGTTTCGGCATTCGCGCAGGATATGCACGCGTCCAGCCAATTCCAGGGACCCAAGGCTAACAAGGGCCACGTGACGCACAGCACGCGTGATGGCAAGAGTGTCCTGACGCTATCCGATGACTTCGTTGTGCCCGATACTCCCGATCCGCACTGGCAGGTCGTGGATTCTGACGGCCAGGTCTATCAACTCGACAAGCTGAAGAAGAAGTCACTGCTGGGCGACAAGTTCCAGAAGGAGATTGTTTTGCCCGGCTACGTCAAGAACGTGTCCAAGGTCGTGATTTGGTGCGCCTGGGCAGAAGCGAACTTGGGTGAGGCTTCGTTCTCGAGCCCAGTTCAGTAGTGAATTGCAAAAATCGGGCGCTCTGCAATCAGAGCGCCCTTAGGAAAGCAGGCAACGCGATGAACACCTACACAAGATTGATGCTCGCTGTACTAGCAGTCTCGGTTGGCATGGCGCAACTATGCACATCACAAACAGTCGAGAAGAAGACGCTGACGCTCAAAGGTGCGGAAAGCGTGATCACTGCCGCGAAAGCCGAGGCTCAGAAGCTGCAGGCACCCGGCGGTGTGATCGCCGTCGTTGATGATGGCGGAAACCTGATAGCGCTGGAACGTCTTGATGGCACATTTTCCGCAGGCGCGAATATCTCGATCGGCAAAGCACGTACAGCAGTGATGTTCAAGAAGCCCACGCGCTTCTTTGAAGAGCTGATCAATTCCAACGGGAAGGGCCGGACGGTCATGACCGCCCTAGAGAACTTCACCCCGCTGATCGGGGGCGTACCGATCGTGGTCGACGGCCAGATCGTCGGCGGAGTAGGAGTGAGCGGGGCAGCCACAGCTGATCAGGACGAAAAACTTGCGATCGCCGGAGCCAACGCATTCTCGCCTAGTACCGCCGCCAACAACGATCCGCCCATTTCGTACTTCGATCGTAGGAAGGTAGACGAAGCCTTTTCAAAAGGAGCGGTGCTGCTCGATGGCAGCGATGGCCGCAACTACATGGTCCACGCTAGCCGACGCGAAAAGCCGGGCCAGGCGGAGGTACACACAAAGGACACGGACGTGATTTACGTCTTGGATGGCACTGCCACATTCGTGACCGGCGGGGAAGCGGTAGATCTGAAAACAACTGCTTCCGATGAATTCCGGGGCGCGAGTATTCGCAATGGCGTGTCAAAGCAGATCGCCAAGGGAGACGTGATCGTTGTACCTAATGGTGTCCCACACCAGTTCCTGCAAGTAACTAATCCGTTCCTGTACTACGTCGTGAAGGTCCGCTAATGCGGGAGAGATTGAGATGAAACCCAAACAACAACTGCTGATACCAATATCCATAGCGGCTCTGGCGCTGATTGCGGTGATCAGTGCCCCAGGCCAGGTGGTCCAGGACCCGCCATTTGGACGGCCCGATGCAGTCGTCGACCTTGCCTCGCGCGAAGGCGTGCAGCGGGTTAAAGGTCAGTGGCGCTATCACGACGTGAAGATCGTCGATGCCGATTCACGAGCGGTCGGCCCTGACTTAAAGCCGACCGGTGATCCGATCAAAACTTACGACTACGCACCTCATGCGGGAGTTGCAAATTTCGATGATTCTCAGTGGGAGGCGATCGAGCCCACGACGCTTGATCAGCGCCGGTCAACGGCCAAAGTGTGCTTCAACTGGTATCGCATCAACATCACGATTCCGGAGGTGGTTGGGAATTTCGCAACGGCCGGATCGACGATCGCCTTTGAAATTGTCATCGACGATTACGCTGAAATCTGGGTGGATGGAAGCTTGCCTCGTGTTCTCGGGCAACCCGGCGGTCAGGTAGTGAAGGGCTTCAACGCACCGAACCGCGTCATCCTGACGCGAAACGCGCAGCCCGGGCAGCAGATCCAATTGGCAGTATTCGGTATCAATGGACCTATTTCCTACAGTCCACAAAATTTCATCTGGATAAAGTCGGCAACCCTGGATTTCTACAAGTCTCCAAAGGTGGCACTCAGCGCTACTCCTGCGGAGGTGATCCGGAAGGACGCCGCTATTGACGAGGTTGTTCCCCCGGACGCGAAGATTGAGAAACTTGCCGGCGGTTTTCTTTTCACCGAAGGTCCAATCTGGGTACCGCGAACCGAAGACAGCGATGGCTATCTCCTGTTCAGTGACCCAAACAACAACGTGATCTACCGTTGGAGTCCAGACGGACAACTTTCCATCTTCATGACGAAGAGCGGATATCGCGGTTTCGACATCGGCGAGTACGGCCAGCCGGGGTCGAACGGTCTCACCCTCGACAGACAAGGCCGGTTGACGATTAACCAGCACGGAAACCGCCGCGTCGTCCGTATGGAGAAAAACGGCCAACTCACGGTATTAGCGGACCACTATGACGGCAAGCGTCTGAACAGCCCGAACGATCTCGTGTACAAGTCAGATGGATCGCTGTACTTCACCGATCCGCCATTCGGTTTACCCAAGTTTTACGACGACTCCCGGAAGGAGCTGCCCTACAGCGGCGTGTATCGTGTGGCACCTGATAGGAAACAGGTCCAATTACTGACGACGGACCTGAAAGGTCCAAACGGATTAGCGTTTTCTCCTGACGAGAAGTACTTCTATGTTGATAACTGGGACCCGCAGAAAAAGATCGTCATGCGCTACGAGGTGAACACCGACGGCTCACTCTCAAACGGGAAAGTTTTCTTCGACATGACGTCTGCTGAAGGGGATGACGCTCTGGACGGCATGAAAGTCGACCAAAAGGGCAATCTGTACGTCTCCGGTCCTGGCGGACTCTGGATTATCTCTCCGGAAGGCAAGCACCTGGGAACGATTATCGGCCCCGAGCACCCGCACAATTTCGCATGGGGAGACGAGGATGGGAAGACCCTTTACCTGTGTGCGAAAACAGGTCTTTATCGCATTCGTCTCAACATCGCAGGAGTTCGTCCGTAAACAGCAGTTGACGAATAGATGTTATGCAACTCTCGCGCCCAATTCGCCTGGTTTCCACGGAAGCCGGACAGTCTCGGCGAGCTTCGTGGCTGGAACTATTCTTTGATCTCATCTTCGTTGCGGCCGTTGCTCAGGTCAGCGTGCCTCTCAGCACGGACTACACCGTTCACGGCTTGGGGCGTTACGCGCTGATGTTCTTTCTGATCTGGTGGGCATGGTTGGGGCACACGATGTACTCCAGCCGCTTCGATTCGGATGATGTTTTGCATCGGGTCCTAACGTTCATCCAGATGTTCGCGGCTGCAGCAATGGCCGCAAATGCGAAAGCGGCTTTCGATAGCCGCGATTCAGCCGGCTTTGGTGCAGCCTACGCGGTCCTTCGTACAGTGCAGTCAGTCCAGTACCTCCGCGCAAGGCGCCTGCGGGAGACACGACGACTCACCAGGCTGTATGCAGCCGGGACGGGTGGTGCAGCAGTTGCCTGGGCAGTGGCAGCCACCATGCCCATTCCTGCGCGATTCTACGTGTGGACAGTAGCTCTTCTTGTCGATTTGAGCACACCCTGGATCGCAGCTCGATACACGCGCAAGTTCCCACCACATCCCGAACATCTGCCCGAACGCTTCGGCCTCTTCACGATCATCTTGCTGGGTGAGTCCGTTGCCGCGGTAATGCGTGGCATGGAGAGTCAGGAAACCTGGCCTGTGTCGGCTGCAATCTCGGCGATAAGCGGATTAGGCCTGGCTTTCGGATATTGGTGGTGGTATTTCGACGGGGTGAAGGCAGCCGCCGAGCGGCGGATCCAGGCTGGCCGGGATCTGAAAGCATTTCACGTATGGACATACATTCATTTTCCCTTGTATCTGTCGATAGCGGTTGTTGGCGTCGGGGTGGAGCATGTCATCTCGCTTCCCGCAGGAAGCCATCTTCATCGGGAAGAGTTTCTCATTCTCGTATTCTCAGGTTTGCTCGTAACGGTGTTGCTTCAAATCGTGGGACTCACGTCGGAAACCTCGCACAACATTAGATGGCGACGTTCCCATTCTTACCAATTGCTGCTACTTCTCTCCGCATTGCCATTTGCCTGGTTTTCAACCGCAGCGCCAGGCTGGATAGTGTTGGTATATCTATTCGGAACGTGCGGAGTGGGCATCATCCTGACTTCATCGAATCATTTGCGCAGACTTCCCGTTGAGTTATCGAATCGACTTTGGAGGTTTGCGAAGCAAGGCCCACTGTACTAGAGGAACAATGGTCCGCATGCCGGGGCACCCGTCAGTAAAGAGACTAGTAGCCTGTTCGAATTGAGAAATGCGCAAACTGAGGGCCGTCTTTAGGTGGCACTGTTCAAGGATGTGCCGGTTGGGTTTGCACACGTCGAGGTAATCGAGCCTCTAGGCGCTCATCTCAACGAGATTGATGTGCATCCTGACCACGGCCGCCGGGGTATTGGTACCAGACTGGTGACGGCAGTCTGCAACTGGGCCGCATTGGCTGGATATGCTTTCGTAACTCTGACGACCTTCCGGGATGTCCGTTGGAACAAGCTGTTCTATGCAAAACTTGGATTCCTTGAAGTCGAGACGGCAGAGCCGACCGTTTGTTACGATCGGTCGTAGAAGACGAAGCTCGCCGTGGCCTCAGTTTGCTTCGCTGAGTCGGCGCGAGTTGCTGAAACTGACGCCGCTGGTCGCCTTGGGTGCTTGCGCTGTCCCACATTGCACAAGCGGCTGCGAAAAGCCGGCCTTGGTTTCAGCGATTGGGCTCCCGCGAGGCTGTTTCGTAGTGCCCACCTCGCGCCTACGTTTGCTGATTCCGACTTAACCGCGTTCCAAAGGTTCCCCAGACTGCGAGCTCTGGATGTTGTGAGTGGAGGTGGAGCATTTTTTCCTTAACAACGACTCGGAGATGCTGCTAGCCTCTGCTGCGAAGACTAAGGATGGTGTCCCATGAAATGTTTAACGTTCGGTCTGGTTTTGGCGTTCGTCACATTCGTTTCGCAAGCTGGTAAGGCTTCTTCATCCAACCCGCGCCAAGCTGACACCCGCGAACTGGAGCGACTGGAAGGGGTGTGGAACGGGGCGCACGAACGTGGGGACGCCGATGCTCTAGAAGATTTGTGGTCAGACGACCTTGAAGTGGACGTGCCGAGAATGCCAGTCATGAGCAAAGCTGACGTGCTCAATTTCGCACGCTCCGGTCGCATGAAGTTTCTGCGTTGCGCGACTTCGGACATTCGCATCCGGATATACGGGGACACGGCGGTCGTTAGCGGTCGCCTACAACGCACCCGCCAGATCACCGGTAAAGAACTCTCCGATGACTGGCGATTTACCAAGGTGCACGTTCGGCAAGCACAACAGTGGCGCGTGGTCTCCTTCCACGCTTCCGAAGCAGCCCAGCCATAGGCGTTTACACTCAAAACCCTAACAAGCCCTATTTTGGCCGCATCACGGGCAAACGGGAAGTCAGGTTCCTAATTGCGGAATCCGCCAGCGGCTCATTGCTTCGCGAAACCACGTTTCCGACAACTAAAAGGTCATACATCCACACTGGACGCCAGCAGCATTAAGGTCTATATCCTGTTTCTCATTACGACCTCATTCCCATCGGCAATTGCGGATGCGCCAATCGAGCACCTACTATCCATCATGGGATTACATGCAAGGAGCTGGTTTTTATGACGATGAGGTTCACGCCGTTACATGACCGCATCCTGGTGCGCCGCATAGAAGAGCAGGAAACGACAAAGGGTGGACTCATTATTCCTGATACCGCCAAGGAGAAACCACAGGAAGGCGAAGTTCTGGCAGTAGGCAAAGGCAAGCTGAAGGAGGACGGCAAAGTCATCCCCCTGGATGTGAAAAAAGGCGATCGCATTCTGTTGGGAAGATACTCCGGCACAGATATCGTCGTCGACGGCGAGGAACTTCTGATCATGGGGGAAGATGAAGTACTGGGAACTCTGGCTATATCCAGCGCCGATAAGAAAGCCGCCTGACTTTGTTTTGGCGATTGTTGCCGGGCGACTTTTCGTCATGGCCCCGGTGCGACCGATTGACGGCGGCATTTCACATCCCACACTCCTCAAGTGAAGAGACTATATGCACGATATCGTCAATTTTTTTGCTGCCGTAACCGCAACATCTTGGCTTACTCTTTCCGCTCTTTTGAGTCAGACCCGCTCAGCCGATTCTCCCGCACAGAACAGCCATGATGCTTCAGCCGAAGCAGTTGAGGAAGAAATCCGGCACGAGGTTGAACAGCAACGCCAATCTCTTGAGGAAGAAGCGAAGAAGACGCTGGACCAGGATGCTGTCGTCATCGTGGAAGAAACTCACAACGCGATCAGGGCGGTCGAATCGAACAACAACCCCGAAGCTGCCGAAGTAATTCGTAGAGCACTGGAGGGGGTACAGAGGCTACTTACACGCAATCCGGCCACAGCGGAAATTGCAGCGGATATAAAGGTTGAGATATGCGATGCGGCGCCGGTCGATAGTACATCGATCATCGAAATTGCCCAAGATGCGTCTCGCGCCTTTGATGACAAGGATTTTCCCACTGCACGTGTGCTACTTCATTCGTTAATGAGCGAAATCCGTCTCCGCAAGTACAGCCTGCCATTGACAACGTTTCCTGAGGCTCTGAGACGCGCCGCTCGCTTGCTCGATGAAAATAAAAACCAATCGGCTCGCGCCGTGTTGCTGACGGCGATCAAGACATTTGTGATCTCTGATCGCGTTATCCCGATACCGCTGCTGACGGCGCGTTACGCGATCGGCATTGCTCAGCGCGAGAAAGAACAAAATAAGCCCACCGTCAACAATTTTCTTGAGATTGCCAGGAACGAACTGGATCGCGCAAGCAAGCTGGGTTATGCCGGCAGTAATCCGGAGTATACCGCTTTGCGCAATCAGATTGTCGAACTCCAAGAGCAGCTTACAGATAAAGAGGACGTCAGCTCGGCGTTCGGGAAGCTTGCCAAGAAACTCACGGAGTTTCTCCACCGGCAATCCGGAAATCAACACGGCTGAGACCATGCCGGCCTCATTCCTGATGTAAATCTCTACAACTGTCTGTAACGCAAAACCGAAACCCCCAAATAGCAGGTGTGTTGAATCCGACTATCGACAATCGTAGCTGCGCACCCGTAGACCAAAGTAGTAGGTGCATTCAAAGCTTTGACTAGAGGCGAAAATATCGCACCCCTCCGGCTATAAACTCAGCCCAGCGACGAATTGTGTGCCGGTAGTCCACTCGATAGCATCGACTCCGCGAGCCAAAAAAAGCGAAATGCACAGCGGCGGTGAGCTTGCGCATTTTCTCCTATAGATAAAGGAGCATCAGTTATGGCACTGGCAACAGCAATCAAGACGGATGAAGAGATTCAGAGAGATGTACTCACAGAGCTTAAGTGGGATGCACAGATCCAACCCAACGAGATCGGAGTATCGGTCAAAGATGGAGTCGTTACGTTAACCGGGTGGGTCGATTCTTATCTGAAGAAGTGGAGTGCCGAGGAGGCTGCGCACCGAGTAGCCGGCGTAAGAGCAGTCGCCAACGATATTGAGGTGAGGCTGGCGACGGAGCGGACCGACGCGGACATAGCCGCCGCTGCCGTCCGTGCTTTGGAATGGGATGCCGCGATACCCGCGACAAAATCCAGGTGACCGTTTCCAAGGGCTGGGTGACGCTCCGGGGCGAAGTGGAATGGCAGTTCCAGCGGCAGGATGCCGAGAGCGTGGTCCGCCGACTCACTGGTGTGAAGGGAGTCACGGACCTGATCACCGTAAAGCCTCATGCAACACCATCCGAGATCAAGAAGAAGATTGAGGACGCGCTCATCCGAAGCGCGGAAGTCGATGCGGGCAGAATCAAGGTTGAGGTGCAGGGCAGCAAAGCTATCTTGCGAGGGACGGTGCGTTCCTGGATTGAGCGGGAAGAGGCTGAGCGGGCCGCTTGGTTAGCTCCAGGCATTGAGGCCATCGACAACCGCATCGAGGTAGAAGTCTAGACCGTCGCGACCAGTGAGTCATAAAACCGAGACTGGTGCGGAGCCGCGCCCGCGTCAAAGCTGATTACACATCGGACTTCCTTTTACTGTTCGCAACTCACCTCAGGAGAGTCATGAACTACTCAATTCTGAATTCGTGGAAGGAAATTGCCTCCTACCTGGAACGGGGAGTGCGCACCGTGCAACGCTGGGAGCGCGAAAAACGCTTGCCCGTACACCGAATTCGGAGTTCTCCCAAATCCCCGGTGTTTGCTTTTCGAACTGAGATGGACAGCTGGGTACGTGAGAACCCGATCACAGTGGAGCAAGGGGAAACTTCCGCCCCGCTAGGTCGCACGGCAATTCGGATAACACGGCTGGAGTTCACAGCCGGCGTCCGCTGTTTCAGTACTTCAATCGCTTACACTGCTCAACTTGTGGCGAAGCAGGTACAATCCGCTGAAGCTATTCGCTCTCATATCGCGCGCATATCGCCACCCAAACACCTCGTTCGATAAGGTGATTGCCCTAGACCTAAGGTAGTACGCTGGCCCGCAACCATTCACCAATGCTGTTCTATGCAGGCGTTCGAAAAGCTCATTTATGCTCTTGCCGAATTGTGTGTGGAGATACATCGCCACTAACATCGAAGGGATCGCCGAGGAGATGAGTTCATGCCCAAAACCATAGGTATCGATCTTGGAACCACGAATTCTGTTGTAGCAGTTATGGAGGGAGGTGAGCCCAAGGTCATTCCCAACGAAGAGGGCAGCAGAGTTACTCCTTCGGTGGTTGCGTTCACCAAGACAGGCGAGATTCTTGTAGGCCAGGTTGCGAAGCGCCAAGCTATTACCAATCCTGAAAACACTATTTATTCGATCAAGCGCTTTATGGGCCGGCGATACGACGAGGTCACCGAAGAGATGAAGATGGTGCCCTACAAAGTCGAGCGCGAGGGCGATCACGTGGTTATCGTGGCCCAAGGTAAGAAGTACACACCGCCGCAAGTCTCAGCCATGATCCTGCAGAAGCTGAAGCGAGCCGCCGAGAATTATCTGGGCGAGAAGGTGAATGATGCGGTAATCACGGTTCCCGCGTATTTCAACGATGCGCAGCGCCAGGCGACCAAGGATGCCGGCAAAATTGCGGGCCTAGACGTCAAGCGGATTATCAACGAGCCGACCGCGGCCGCACTGGCTTACGGCCTTGATAAAAAGAAAGATGAAACCATCTCCGTCTACGATTTCGGAGGCGGCACCTTCGACATCTCCATTCTGGAAGTCGGAGAAGGGGTCATCGAGGTCAGGGCCACGAATGGCGACACCCACCTCGGCGGTGACAACATCGATCAGCGCATTGTCGATTGGCTGATCGATGAATTCCGCAAGGACGAAGGCCTGGACCTGCGCGCCAAAGGCAATGAGATGGCCCTACAGCGTCTCCGGGACGCGGCAGAGCGAGCGAAGATTGAACTGTCCAGCACCATGGAAACCGAGGTTAACCTGCCGTTCATCACGGCCGATGCCAACGGTCCAAAGCACCTGGTTAAGAAACTCACACGGGCAAAGCTGGAAACCATGGTGGAGGACATTATCCAGCGCTCCGTCCCGCCGTCCAAGCAGTGCATGAAAGATGCCGAAGTTGATGCCAGCAAAATCAACGAAGTGGTGCTCGTCGGCGGGCAAACCCGCATGCCCCGCGTTCAGCAGCTTGTAAAAGAGCTATTTGGAAAAGAAGGCAATAAGAGCGTCAATCCTGATGAAGTGGTGGCAGTCGGAGCAGCCATCCAGGGCGGCGTGCTCGGTGGTGAGGTTAAGGACATGCTCCTCCTTGACGTAACCCCACTCACACTTGCGATCGAGACGCAAGGCGGCGTGGCTACGCCGATGATTCAGCGAAATACCACAATCCCGACTCGCAAGACCGAGACCTTCTCGACCGCGTCGGACAATCAGCCGTCCGTCGAGGTTCACGTGTTACAGGGCGAGCGTCCCATGGCCGCTCAAAATCGTACTCTGGGAAAATTCCAACTGACCGGCATCCCGCCAGCCCCACGCGGCGTGCCCCAGATTGAGGTCACGTTCGACATTGATGCCAATGGAATTCTGAACGTCACCGCCAAAGACCTCGCTACCGGCAAAGACCAAAAGATAACGATCACTTCGTCTTCAGGTCTCGGCAAGGAAGATGTCGAGCGGATGGCCCGGGAGGCCGAGGCACACGCGGCGGAAGACAAGGCCCAGCGCGAGGCGATTGAAGCGAAGAATCAACTGGACACTCTGATTTACAGCGTGGAACGGATGCTTCGCGAAAATGGCGACAAGGTTTCTGGCGCAGAGCGCGGCGAGATCGAGAACGCCCTCGCCGATGCCAAGCAGGCTCTGAACTCCATTGACAAACGGCAGATGGATCAAGCCCGCGAGCGTCTGACGCAGGCGTCGCACAAGCTAGCAGAACAAATGTACAAGGCAGCTCAGCCCCAAGGGGCGCCTGCCGGCTCGCAGACACATCAGGGCGATGGTGCAGGACCTAATCCCGCCGCTGACGGACAAGCGAAAAAAGACAGCAACATTGTCGATGCCGAATACGTGGACGTTGACGAAAGGAAAGCCGGTTAGGAATTGCGCCGTGTGTATCACTCGGAAACGGACGAGTAATGACCCAGCTAGTCAGCACCTTCTATTACGATGGCCGGCCGAACGAGAGCGCACTTCGTGCCCTGGGTCACGTTGGCGATATCTACGGAGTACGGCGGATCACCTCCAACGAGAAAGCGCACGCCATCGAGGTGGAATACGACAAGTCACGCCTGACGGAAAATGACATCATCGCCCTCCTACGAGATGCCGGAATCACCTTGGCAAAGCAGCAGGCACGAGGCGTTTCATGAATGCAAACCAGACAACACGGGACCAAAATCCCAGTGCACAGCGGCGAACCCAAGAGCAGAGACTTCAAACAATGGAGCCCGAACTGGGGAGGCTTGCCTCTGAGAAGAAGAAAGAAGGATTCTTCAAACAGATCCTCCCCGTTTTGGGTCCCCTGCACGACTACATGAAGCGTCGTCTGCGCATTGCTTACTACCTGGGAGACATTCGAACGCCGCTCTATACGGAAGGCGACATGTTGGACGAGGTGGTTCTTCGTGCCTATGAACAGTACGACAAAAAACCTCCTGGGCTCAGCCTCGAGCAGTGGCTCTACCAGCTCGCGAATGAATTTCTTGATTCATATATCTCGCGCAGAAAGTCGCTCGAACGCCGGCGGCGGAGCCTGGAAGGGCTCACAGAGGCTGAACTAGGCAGCCTCGACGAGTTTCCAATTACGGCTGATGCGGAAGGTGAAGTCGTGACGATGGAGGACCTCGATGATCTTTCCTACCAGAAACGTGACTTCGTTGCTCCTGGGTCCCCCGATACACCGGAAGAAGCGCTGGAGAGGAAAGAGGAGGTACTAGAGATTCTCCGCATTCTCCGCGAGCTGCCCGAGCGAGACCGCGTCGTCTTCGAACTGCACGTCGGACAAGGCTTTTCCAAAAAAGAGGTCGCGCGCATTATGGGTATTACCCCTGGCGAGGTAACGAGAATTGTCGAGAGCATAAAGCGTCATGTACGCTATCGCTTCTACCACCAAGGGCAAGAACACGGTAAGCGGGCTGCCTGACCGTCCCCTCCCCACCGTGAAGTGCAGTTCTATGTACCCGCTATGTAGCGGTGCACGAACATCACGGCCATGGCTCCTTCACCCACCGCCGAGGCGCACCGCTTGACGGAATTATGTCGCACGTCGCCTGCGGCGAACACGCCCGGCACATTGGTTTCCATGTAGTACGGGTCGCGGTTCAGAGGCCAATTCCGGGGATGATGCCCGTTCGTCTGCAAGTCTGGTCCGGTGACCAGATAGCCGGCTTCGTCCCGGATGATGCCTACCTCCTCCGCCCACTGGGTATGCGGCACTCCGCCCAGGCATAGAAAGAGCCAGCTGGTTTCAGCCATCCATTCCTGGCCCGTTTGTTTGTTTCTGAGTGTTATGGCACGCAAGGCGGTATCGCCGTGCAGACCGACTACTTCGGTCAACAACAACACTTCTACTCGAGGCGACGAAGAGATACGGTCGATCAGATACTGCGACACGGTTTTCTTCAGAGAGCTGTCCCTCACTACCATAGTTACCTTTGCGGCATAGCGAGAGAAATGCATGGCTGCTTGCGCTGCGGAGTTGCCTCCGCCCACGATGAACACGTGCTCAATTCCGACACAAAGAGATGCCTCGCTGGCGCCGGCTCCGTAATAAAGGCCGGCTCCCAGGAACCGATCCTCGTCGGGTAGTCCCAGTCGCCGGTATTGGATACCGGTGGCACACAGCGAAGCTCTCGAGATGATCTTGGTTCCATCCGCGAGATATCCGGTGCCCTTGCCGGGCTGGAATTCACCGCGAACGGCTTCGCGGAGCAACAGGATTTCTGCCCCGAAGTGGGTTGCCTGCTCACGAGCTCGCGACGCCAGTTCAGCTCCGCTGATGCCTTGCGGGAAGCCGAGATAGTTTTCGATTCTCGGGCTGGTGCCAGCTTGACCACCCAACGCGTAGCGTTCTACGACGACGGTCTTTAGACCTTCCGAAGCTGCGTAAACCGCGGCGCTAAGGCCCGCGGGCCCGGCGCCGTAGATGCTGAGGTCATATTCTGTTCGCGATGGGTTAAGAAACCAGCCGAGTTTTTCCGTGACTTGCCGGACGGTCGGATGTTCCATCCTGGTCCCGTCTGGAAAAACGCAAACCGGCAGCCTCTCATCGTATACCCCTGACACGCGCGCCAAGCGTTGGGCCTGTTCATCGTTTGTCAGCTCGATCCACTGAAAAGGCACACCGCAGCGATACAGGAAATCCCGTATGGCGAAGGCGGCGGCGCATCCGCGTGTTCCCAGAATTTCTATCGCACCGTTCTGTTTGCCTGCTCCCATGAGACGCCCGAGCTACACTCCGTTGAATTGTGGTTGCACATCTGATGCTCTCCAGAAGATCTCGTCGAAATCCTCGAACTGGTGCGGATAGTAGTAAGGATCCAATTCGCGGAGGTAAGGGGACGGCCGGGGCTGACGTACATGCACCAGCAGGTTGGCACGGTAAACGCCCATGAGGTCCTGAACTTCAACATTGCCTACTTCGAGTGCGGCAAAGCCCCAGGAGGCCACCTCGTGGATAGCCTTTACAGCCGACCGGTAGATGGCGGCCTGCCGCGTCAACCCGAAGGCTGTGACTTGCAATCTCCCCGCGATGAACGTAAAACGCCATCCGGCTTCTAACGCCAGTGCTTCGACGTCGTGGCCATTCAATTGGCTGAGCTTGTGCCATGGCCCATATCGTTGGGATGGCAGCGGAGGACAGCCGGGCAGCGAAATGCCATCTCGCAGCAATACGGCCCCGGGCGTAATGCTGTCCACGGTTCGCTCGACCCCGCTAGCCACCATGGATTGTTCCGTGAACATCAAAAGCACCGCCGTAATTAGTCCCACATCGCCTCACTCGTCCGCTTCATGTGATTCGTACGCCAACCTCATCAAGGTGACGCAGCAGGTCGAGTGGGTCCTGGTAAACGCGGTAAGCACCGGCTCGTTCCAACTCATCCTGCCCGTAACCGCCGGACAAAAGACCCACACTTAAGGCGTGTGCCCGTTGCGCGGCGAGCAGGTCCCAGACGCTGTCGCCTACTACGATGGACTTCATAATGTCCATCTGGAGACGCTCGGCGGCTGCGACAAACAAATCGGGATCCGGCTTAGCATGTTCAACCTGATCTCGTGTGATCACCACTATTTCGGGAGCGATGTCCAACACCGCGAGCGTCTTGCGCGCGAAGTCGCTTCTACCGCTGGTCGCGATCGCCCACGGGGCGCCGATCTCGGTGAGACAGTTCAGCAGTTGTTGTGCGCCGGGCAGAGGGCGCACCCGAGACACCTGGCGGCTGTACGCGGTAGCGTGATGTTGCTGTAGTTCGTCCGCCAATTGGGCCGTTACTGGACGACAAGTTTCCCGCAGCAAAGCCGAGGCAAAAAGGCCGCCGCTCATGCCGATCCGCCGGTGAATGCGCCAGACTGCCAACTCAATGCCGCACATTTCCAATGCTTCTTGCCAGGCCAGGACGTGCTGGTACACGCTGTCGACCAAGGTGCCATCGAGATCGAAAAGGAAGGCCGGCTTTGATAGTGCCATAGGGAACCAGGCTCAGAATGCAACCGAACTTTCCGCTTGCAGCATGGCGGTTCTCGCGGAGGAAAACCACGTTTCAGGAGAAGAGAACCGCCATGCTAGCGCGTAGAAAATCGATTAGAGGATCAGGCCGCTTTCTGACCTGCCGGCGCTTCCGTACCCTTGCGTTCACCGGTTTGGCTTGAACTCTGCTGACTGGATTGTGAGCTGCCAGTCGATTGCACGGGGATCTGGCGTACATTGCTCTTCTGCTCAGCGACGGGCACCGTTACCTGCAGAATTCCATTGCGAAATTCAGCGCGGGCATTGTCCGTATCGGCACCATCGGGCAGAGGAATGGCGCGGTAGAACTGCCCATAGCGCAGTTCAGTCCGGCGAACGCCCCTGTCGTTCTCCTCACGTTGTTCCTGGCGTTCGCCTTGAATCACGATGGCATCATCGCGAATTTCGACCCGAACGTCTTCATCTTTCAAGCCGGGAAGTTCCGCCGATACCGTGAACTTGCCGTCCCGGTATTCCACTTCTACCGGTGGTACCCAAACTATGTTGCTGAGATCGTCCTGGCCTGAACGGTTGCGAGATACGCCGCGCGACGAAGCCCGGCTCAGTTCGTTTTGAAGTCTTCCCAGCAATGAGAATGGCCCGTCATCAAAGAAGCCGAAGGGATCGAACAGCAGCGAGGAGACTGAGGGCACTGCGCTTTGTCGCGCCAGTGAAGTCTGCCGATCTCGCTCTTCTCCGGTGGATGTGTTTTGTGCAGTTGAGGTTTTATTCGACTGTTGCGCTGACATCACTTACCTCCTGGAAAATTCGTTAAAAGTTATGTGCCTCAACCTGCGAGTTGCGACCGGCAGGCTTGTGGACCGCGCGTTGCGACTGTGCTGGCGAATCATCAGGTAATCGACGGACGGCAAGCGCAAATGCAATGCACGACCATCCACGAAGCAATAAGGACACTCCAACCGCAAGGCCAAAGAACCATGGCCCTAGCCACTGCCAGGCTGACCACAACACGGTTCCCAGCACGAGGGTGGCAGCTCCGTCGAATACCGCCCAAAGCCAAGCGGGAAATTTAAGGCGAAAAGCAGCGATGATGCGGAAGAGACCTACGACAGTAAAGAACGAAGCCAGGAGAAGCATCCAGGCAAAAACACCTGCGGAGGGATGCACCGCGATCAAAAGCCCGATAGGGACTCCCGCGATTCCAGGTACCAAGTGCAAGAAGAACGCGCTGCTCCGCCTTACCCGAAAAGCGTGAGCTGCTTCTACCAACCCGGCCAACACGACGATCCAGCCGAACAGCATTCCGGCTGCGGCGACGGGGATCGCGGTCGTCAAACCGGCAGCTCCCAGGAGCATTAAGGCAGCTCCGAGCTGCGCCGACCAGCGCGCTGATTCAGGTTGGAACTGGACTTCCACCATTGAACTCCCAGCAATTAGCTTTGCCGAATCACTCAAAAACTCATACTAGCGAGGCAACGGAGGCGGGACAATTCTTCCGGAGGAGGAATTCTGTGTCCGACCAGAGGTGTAAGGGGGGCCTTCCCTGACGACCGACTGCGCGCTGCGACCTGGGACATATGATCGGCAGAGTTGGAATGTTTCCACAGGATTTCTCAATGGTTACAACCTAGGCAGTTGTTTGCATCAAAGGTTGCTGTATAGTTTGCCGGTAGTTACCCGTCGAACAGAACTCGAAGTAGATACAGATAACCGGGTTGTGCTATCCACGGCTCACCTTCAAGACCTAATCTGAACCGCTCGCTTCAAGGGGAAGCACACAAACCATGTCTGAACTGAGTACAAAGTAAGATTCTCAAGTCCATCCGACCGCGAGAGCATGGGCTGACTCAGGAACCAGTGGAGAAGCATTTATGGATTTCAGCCGCCGCCAAGCCCGCAGGAAGAACTCAGGAAGCTACCCCACAAACAGCCGAGCCGATCACGGGCAGGACGACTCAATTCACATCGTGAGAAGCGGAGTGGTGTCCCTGAAGTCAGCAGACGTTGCCAACGACCAAGTCCCTGAGTCCAACTTAGGCTCATCGCGCGAGGTTTCCCAACCGCCGGCGAGACTGACGGTACTAGTGGCCGATGACCACCCGGTTGTCAGAGAAGGTCTCACTGCGGTCATAAATCGGCAGCAAGATATGCATGTCATCGCCCAGGCTGCCAACGGGCGGGAGGCCGTTGATGGATTTCTCACCGAGCGTCCTGACGTTGGCCTGATTGACTTGCGCATGCCGGGTATGGACGGCATCGAGGCCGTAATTGAGATCTGCGAGAAAGCGGATTCCCCCCACCTGGTCATCCTCACGACATATGCAATGGAAGAGGACATCTACCGTGCTATGCAAGCGGGCGCTCAGGGCTATGTGCTCAAAAGTGCTTCGACCAGCGAACTTGTCGACTGCATCCGGGCTGTCGCCAATGGCGGCAGTTGGGTGCCGCCCACAGTTGGCGCAAAACTAGCTAACCGAGTCGCTAACCGGCAACTAACGATGCGCGAAGGCGAAGTACTGCGCCTGATGGCAGGCGGTAAGAGCAACAAGGAGATCGGCGTCGCCCTCAATATCAGTGAGGGAACTGTCAAAGTTCACATGACGCATGTCCTGGAGAAGCTGAAGGCTGGCGGACGGACTGAGGCGATCGCCTTGGCTGTAAGAAAGGGTCTTGTCATTCTCGACCCACTACCGGCAGCCTGATTCCCAGGTATGCCGCTTCTCGACTTCCGGTAACGTCGATCACGTGAGGAGTGAGCGCTCAGCTCGCCCACTCTCCGTCTTCAGCTTACGCGGCCTGCCGAATCGTGCTGGGCAAATGCAGGTTGTGAATCGCCAGCGCAAACATTACATAGGACCATCCGCGCAGAACCAGCGAAACTCCTAGCGCGAGTCCCAGAAACCAGAACCCTGAAATTGGCCACTCGAGCCACAGCAAGATTCCCAGCCCAAGGGTGACGATACCGTCAAATACCGACCAGCCCCAGTTCGGATATTTCAGGCGAATAGCGCTGACCAGACGGAAAATGCCGATGACCGTAAAGAAGGAAGCAAACAGTAAAGTCCACGCCAACGCGCCGGCGACTGGATGAGTGACCACCAGAAGACCTACGATGATCCCTATGGCTCCGCCCAGAAGGTGAAGAAACATACCGCCCCAACGGTGAACCCGAAAAGCATGGATCGCTTCGAAAACCCCGCTGATCACTAGCAGCCACCCCAATACGAGAACCGTTCCGACCGTTGCGGCTGGAATGATGAAGAAGGCAATGGTACCTAATACGACCATCAAAATGCCGAGTACAAGGATCCACCCCCATCTGCGCTGAAGGCTTTCGATGTCAAAGAAAAACGGTGTAGTTATCATAGCAACTCCGTACCTTCTGGTTTCATGGCAATTGAGGAGACTGAGAGCAGCACCGGGTCCTTCACTTTCCAGGAGCAGGCGCTGCGCGCGTTTTACGCTGCTTCTCGCCCGGATTCACGCGGACCCGAAGCAGCGCGTCTCACAGATTCGGATAGTAGTTAAGTGCTGAGCGCGCAACAATTCCCTAACAGCCAAAACCCCGCCTGCACCGGGGCAACTACGCAGCTGTCAACAAGAAGACAGGGATGGACCTATGTCGGTGGACGTAGGGACGGCGGGACAACCGAAGGCCACAAGCACAACATCCGAGGCTGTTTGTTCACTGTCCTTTTCCGGACCGGAGTTCCTGAGTTATGCCTGTGGTTCGAACGTGTAAGCACTGCGGAACGAAGAACCGTATTCCCGCACAGCATCTAGCCGATACCGGCCGCTGTGGGGCCTGCAAGAATCCAATACCGCCGCTCGATGAGCCACTTGAGGTAGATTCAGGGTTATTCGATGAAATCGTGCAGAACGCCAAAGTTCCCGTCTTGGTCGACTTCTGGGCGGCGTGGTGCGGGCCCTGTCGAATGGCCGCGCCGGAGGTTGCGCGCACTGCGGCCGACATGGCGGGTAAAGCACTCGTGCTGAAGGTCGATACAGAGCGTTACCCGCAAGTGGCCGCCCGCTTCAATGTTCGGGGGATCCCGTACTTTGCCGTGTTCTACCGTGGCGGTCCCGTACTGCAGCAAGCAGGTCTCGTGAATCACCAGCAGATGGAGAGTTGGTTGTCTTCCGCCACTGCTTCACGTACCGCCTGATCCGTCCGGCGTCACGCCGAGCGGTTGTCTATTGCGTGACGAACTGACTTTTAGCATCCAAGGCGGCGAGAACTATCTGCAATGCCGACCCTGCAGGACAAAGAACTGATCAGCAGTCCACGCACCCGGGTCGACGAACTTGCTGCCTTGCCGAAGCAGCCGGTGCGTGTTGCGGACCCGTGTGTGGTCGTGATCTTTGGCGCGTCCGGCGATCTAGCCGCTCGCAAGTTGTTGCCCGCCTTCTATAACCTGGCACGAAACGGCATGCTGCCGGAGCAGTTCGCGATCATCGGATTTGCTCGATCGCAATTAAGCCAGGACGAGTTTCGCGACAGCGTCCGGCAGAATCTCTCTCGGCAGTACAGCGCAGATGGTGATCTCGGCTTGCATGTTCGCGACTGGCTTGTCGAGCGGATTTCCTATGTGGCGGGCGACTATCATGATCCTCGCGGGTTTTACGAGCTTCGGCAAACGCTCGCGGCGGCGGACCAGGAATGGCATACACAAGGCAATTACCTCTATTATTTGGCCATTCCTCCCGATCTTTTCTTAATCGTCGTAAGACAGATGAATAACTGCAAGCTCGCCCAAGAGGAAGAGCGAAATTGGCGGCGTTTTGTTATTGAGAAGCCATTTGGTCACGATCTGCGCTCCGCTCAAGAGCTCAATCGTGAGTTGCTACAGATGGTCAAAGAACGCCAGATTTACCGTATCGACCACTATCTAGGAAAAGAAACAGTCCAGAACATCCTCGTATTCCGTTTTTCGAACAGCATCTTTGAGCCTGTCTGGAATCGGCGCTATGTGGATAACGTGCAAATTACGGTAGCCGAAACTCTGGGAGTAGAGCATCGTGGCGGCTTCTACGACAAAGTTGGGGCGCTGCGCGACATGGTACCCAGCCACATGATGCAGCTGTTGTCCTTAAGCGCCATGGAACCGCCGATCTCATTCCAGGCAGATGCTGTTCGCGACGAGCAGGCGAAACTGTTGCGTGCTATACAACCGTTCGCCCCACAGAATGTTCTGGCCGACGCAGTTCGTGGGCAATATGGTGAAGGAGTAATTAACGGCCAGATCGTACCCGCATACCGGACAGAACCCTTCGTTGACCCGAACTCGAAAACGGAGACTTTCGTCGCGTTGAAACTGCTGATTGACAGCTGGCGCTGGGCAGACGTGCCCTTTTACCTGCGCACCGGGAAACGGCTTCCCAAGAGACTTAGCGAAGTTGTGATTCAGTTTCGCAAAGCGCCACTCCAACTTTTCCGGGACACGGCAATCGACAATTTAGCGCCCAACACGCTGGTCATGCACATTCAGCCCGACGAAGCGATCTCGCTGCAGTTTGGAATGAAAGTGCCCGGCCCTCAGGTACGTGTTCGGCCGGTGAACATGGAATTCCGCTATGCCGATTATTTCGAGAAGCGCCTCAGCACGGGCTACGAGCGCTTGCTGTACGACTGCATGATGGGCGACGCCACGCTGTTCCAGCGCGCCGACATGGTCGAGGCCGGATGGGCGGTGGTCGATCCGATTCTCGATGTTTGGAGAGCGCTTCCGCCCCGTGATTTTCCCAACTATCCCGCCGGCACCTGGGGTCCTCCGCAGTGTTTCGAACTGCTGAAGAGGGACGGGCAACAATGGAGGATTGAGTAGCTCCGGTATGTCACTGTAGGTCTAAGGTCGTACACCCCGTTTCTCCACCCGACGAATTGTTCTCAAGTTGTTCAACCCATACGCTGGGGACGTAAAGGTCTACCCGTCACCACCGCAGTGTGACAGAAGGAGTTTCGTACCAATGACAAAGATACTGATCACTCTCTGTTTGGCTTTGGGATTCTGCGTATCTACACTGGTTGCCCAGGACACCTCGAGTCAGAGTAGCAGCCAGGGAAACCAAAGCGGGAGTCAGGCGAGTCAGAGTAACCAAGGAAGTCAGGGCTCGCAAACGTCCACATCCAATTCCGGCCAAAGCCAAAAGATGTCGGGTAAGGTGAGCTCCGACCGCAAGTCTTTCAACAGCAACGGTAAGAACTACACTGTAAGTAACCCCGACGCTCTGAAAGGCAGCGAAGGTCAGGATGTAACCGTCCTGGTCGGAGTTGATCCTGACACCAACACCATTCACATTGTTCAACTCGTACCGCAGCAATAGGGGTAACCCCTCCTGAAAGTGGGCGATCCGAGTAGCGGCTTCTGGTCCACCGGCATTCTGGCCACGGTGGGCCCGCCGCACATTTAATGCCTTACACTCTCCACCCCTCCAAGTACAAGCGCCTGTTGACGCAAGTCGCGCGACCGCTCAGCACTGATTCGAAGTTGAGGTTGAGAGACTCCAGACCTTCCATTTTGTTTCACTTAAAGTCGCAAATGGTCCGGAACTTGACAGCGGACCGGCGGGAAGAGGTGCGACATTTCTTACTGGAGCATAATTACGATTGGAGTGCGCTTTGGAGTCAATATGGCCTGCCCCCGTATTCTCGTAGCCGATGATCGCGATCAGATTCGCAGTGGAATTCGTGAACTCGTGGCAACGCGACCAGGGTGGGAAGTGTGCTGCGAGGCGATGGACGGTCGCGAAGCCTTTGAAAAGGCCCAAGCCCTGAAACCGAACGTTGTGATTCTCAATGCCCGCATGCCAAGCGTTGATGGATTCGATGCGGCGAGTCTGATCCAACAACAGCTACCGAAATCGGCGATCCTGATTATCAGCGAACGACGTGGGTTGCGGAATCTACCCGCCCTGAGTAACCGATGCATTGCGATCGACGGGATGGGTGACGACCTGCTGCGGACAATTCAGTCGAGTCTCGCCGCTGACGACGGGACTCCGGCACTATCACTCCATTTCAAGGAGCATCCTCCCGCCGAAGTGCGCGTCGAGCGAGATCGTTTTCTCGAGTGGTTCGAAAAGGCGCCTGTACCTGTTGCTCTCTTCACCGGCCCTGACCATACCTTCGTTTATGTAAATGACTCGTACCTGAAGCTGACGGGTCGTAAGCGGGAAGAGCTTCTAGGCAACGCTTTCCGAGAATCGTTTCCCGAATTCGAGGGACAGGGCTGCTTCGAGACTGTGGATCGCGTGTTTCGAACAGGAGAAGGATGTCTGGCCCGCGAAAGCGAAGTGAAGCTGAACCGCTTTGGCACGCTAGTCACCATTTATCTCGATTTCAGCTGTTTTCCCAGGCGAAACGCGTCCGGGCAGATAGAAGGAATTCTGTTTCAGTGTGTTGAAGTTACGGATAGAGTCCTGGCGCGCACTCGCCTCGAAGAAGCAATCAAGAGCAGGACTACTGATCTCGATCAAGCGCGCGAAACCCTTCGCGGTTTAACGGAGAGTTTGATGTCCGCTCAAGACGAAGAGCGGCGCCGCCTCGCGCTCGAACTGCATGACAGCGCGGGCCAGTTTCTGGTAGCCCTCAACTGGAAATTGGAATTGCTGTCGAATGAGGCGGCACAAGGCCAGCGCAGCCGGGATGCTTTGAGCGAATGTTTGTCCCTGGTCGACGAATTGTCTCGTGAGGTTCGCACCATATCGCATCTCCTCCACCCGCCATTCTTGGACGATACAGGACTCTCCCTGGCGCTGCCGATATACCTCGAAGATCTGGCGGAGCGAAGTGGACTGCTCGTTATTTTGGAAATGGACTCTGAGCTGCCGCAACTTCCGAAGGATGCCGAAACGACTGTTTTTCGTGTCATCCAGGAGGCCCTCACGAACGTGTATCGCCACGCCAAGACGAACCGGGCAGAAGTCCGTATCCGACGGACTTCCGACGGCATCAGCGTTCAAATCCAGGACCGAGGTCCTGGTATTCGAGGTTTTACGGCAGACAGCCCGAATGCGAAGCTTGGACTTGGTATTCGAGGCATGCGCGAACGGATTGGGCAACTAAAGGGCACTTTCAAGATCGAATCGGGAACCGGCGGAACAACAGTAACAGCCATGGTTCCCACTCTTTTAGCCGCATAAACGTCTGAGCTCGATCAAACGAGCGCTACGAGCGAAACGCCAAACGGGGCGTGAACCCTGGGCTCCTCAGCCAAACCATTCTTTACGGCCGAACGCCGTACTCTCGTCGTTACTTCCAAAGTAATAAAAGTCTCGTTGGCTTAAGCTTCACAACTAATTACAACTCCTTTCGCGGTCCCGCCACACCTTCTTGTGCGATTGTGATACAGACTGCCTCGGGCTAGCGTTGATCAGAGGCTATCTCCATGATCTCGATTGTCCAAACATATGCGAAGTGCCTGGCCTGCTGCCTTGCAGTTGCGGTGATAGCCGCGACAGGAGGGTGGGCGCAGAACTCGACCGACAACAATACTGATGTTGCCAAGCGCTTGGTTGCCTCAGCCCAAGTTCTGAACGAAGTGATGAGCGCTCCGGACAAAGGTATTCCCGAGGAAGTGCTGCGGGATGCTAAGTGCATCGTGGTTGTTCCATCGATGGTCAAGATCGCGATTGGTTTCGGCGGGCACTACGGCAGAGGTGTAGCGACGTGCAGGACGGCAAACGACTGGAGCGCTCCGGCACCGATCATGCTGACGGGGGGCAGTTGGGGCCTGCAATTCGGAGGGGAAGCGGTCGACCTGGTCATGCTTGTGATGAACCAAAAAGGCATGGATCACCTGCTCTCCAGCAAGTTCAAAATTGGAGTGGACGGCTCCGCTGCTGCCGGCCCAATTGGACGACATGTCGAAGGCAGCACTGATTGGAAAATGAAAGCGGAGGTCTTGACGTATTCGCGGTCACGCGGCGTTTTTGCCGGCATCGACGTCAGCGGGTCGGTGATCAAGCAGGATCGGGACGAGACTGCGGTCCTGTACGGAAAAGTCCTGCCATTCCAGGCCATTCTGGACGGCAAAGTCCCGGCTCCGAAGGATGCACAACCATTTTTGGCGGCGGTCGAGAAGTACACGGCTGCGGCCACTCGGCAGGGCGCCTAAATCCTCGAAGAAAACAAGATGGATGTGGCACAGGAACTCATCGAGATTTGCAGCCTAATGAAGGAGCAAGAGAGCAACTTCATTGAACTCTACCGCAGCCTCCGCGCTGCTCTGGATGTGCTGAAGAGTCAGCCGCAGTTCTTTGATTCCTACCAAACCACCTATAAGGAGTTGGCAAGCAGCAGTATTGTGCTTCAGCACGAGCGAACTCTTACTCGGTTGGAAAACAAAATTCAGCAACTCGAGGCGGGAAGAGCGATCAACGTCACTGAAGGACGCCGTGCAGACCATCGCAGCGTGTAATGCAGAGGAGACTACGGACGACTGGCGAGTTGCTCGTAGGCGCTCTCGGTGACTGAGTGGGAGAAGTCACATGGCAGGATACCGAGGACCAAAATTCAAGCTGTCGCGCCGCGAAGGCGTGAACGTTACCGGGACCACGTCGCCGAAACTGGAGCAGGTAGTAAACACACCTCCAGGTGGTCGCCGGCGGCCCCGGAAGCGGTCGGACTACGGTGTACGACTTCGTGCCAAGCAACGAGTGAAGAAGCAGTACGGCACGTCCGAAGCTACCCTGCGTCGATTGTTCGCTCAAGCGCAGCGCATGCCAGGTCCTACCGGGACGAACCTGCTGCAGTTGCTCGAGCGGCGTTTGGACAATGTCGTCTACCGCCTCGGGTTTGCTCGAACCCGCCCCATGTCGCGGCAGATTGTGGGGCACGGGCACGTGCTGGTGAATGGAAAACGCGTAAATCTCCCTTCGTACCTGGTTAAACCCGGCGATACCATTCAACTCAGCGAAACTGCGCAGGAGATCCCGGTGGTAAGAGAAGAGATGGGGACCCGGCCACAGACGGGGTCATGGCTGGAGCGAGACGGCGCCGTGGGACAGGTCAAGACAATGCCGCTGCGCAGCGACAGCGACGCCGACATTCGCGAAGGCCTGATCGTCGAGTCCTACGCGCGGTGAAGGCGGTATCACACCCAACCTTCACCACAAAGGGCACAAAGGTTCGCCAAGGAAGAAGAAAGTGACACTCCGCTCTATGCGGCATCATCCTCTTTGCCCGGCGTTGTCTTTTTTGCTTCGCGCTCGGCATCGGCCAGTAGCGCCCATGCCAGTTCAGCATCGCGCCTGTTTACCCAGAGAATGATGTCCGCCGGAAGCCCGGGAAGCGGCGGCGGACTCAATTGGCACGCAATACCGTTAGCTCGCAGCAGCCCGCAAGCCAGTTCAGCTTCATCCAGGCGTTCGAAGCGGTCGATCTCTGTGCGATTTTCTGGATCTACAAAGCGAAGCTTCAGGTCGTCATTGGGCGTCTGATCCATGGGCCAAGCCTATTACGCGGCCTTCGACTCACATTGCCCGCACCGGGCCTGAATGTCGCTCTTGTTCTCGCGCAAGTAGTTTTCAAATGCATCCCACCACTGCGGCTTTAACAAGGTGGCGCCGGATGCGGCTTCTTCTGCCCGCGCGACCGGTTTCGGACGGAGGGTCACTTTCGCACCACTGGGCACCGGATCAGAGAAGACCGGCGTCATACGCTCAGGAAAGAGCTGTGCCGCACTTATCTCGCGATCGCCAGGCTGTTGACTCTGCGTTGAGCTGGCCTGAACGGGTGCGGGTTCTTCCGGTGGAGTAATGATCCGGTCGGAGCCTTTCATGTGCATGACAGGCGCCTCGTCCCAATACTTGCGGAACATCTGCTCATATTTTTTCCATCCGGCTTCTGAGCTCAGCGATTCTCCCTGATATCGAGGGGAATTCTCGACCTGCTTGCGGGTAACTCCGGCGGCAAGATCATCCTCGTGCGCTGGATCGATACCGATGCGGTCAGCAGGCAGAAGAAAGGTTCCCGCCTCCAGCCACCCCTCACTGTCCACGACCAGGTACTGGATGGTCATGGTGTCGTGGTCGAAGATTACGTCGTCCACCTTGCCAAGTTTTTGGCCGTCGGATCCGCGCACTGTGGTACCACGGATATCGCGCGCATCATCAGAAACGTTATGGTCCTTGAGACTGCCGCTGTGGGTCATTCCATTCCTCCGCCATTAATAAGTATTGACGGCAAGCATGGAATGACCGCGCGATCGAATCAATGCCACAGGACGGGTATCGGCGAATACGCCGTTGGATGTACGCCACGAGTGCGAAACCGGCATCGCACGTATCCTCATACGAATCTCCCTGTTTGCGTGACCAGTGCACTCATTCAGAGGTTGAATGTGCAGCGCAAACTTACCAGGGCAGTGATGACCCATGACATGCGATGGCCGAAGACCTGGCAGACCAGGTCCGTATTTCTGGACCAGGGCAGGGTTGTGTTCCTCGGCATCGTGCCGGGAATGGAGCGATCCGCGGTGCCGATTGTCCGAGAGTTCTTGGAACTGGATCGAGTCGACTTGCGGTCGCTACTTGGACCTGCCGGATCTCGGGCCTGGAAACCGGCTGAGTGCTCAAGGTCTACAGGGCTTACCCGAACGTCGGCAGATCCGCAGGGAAGCTTAAGACGAAATGTATACGTGCCTATTCGGCTGAAGCTACAGCTCTTTATAAACGTCCTATCCGAGCGCTAGCCTCGTCCAGCGTGGAATTGCCCGAGCGTCGTCTGCTCGCTACATTCAACAAGAGACGGCCGACAGCGGATTATCCCAGGAAACGTCCGAAAACCGCTTAACACTGACCGGGGAAATACTTTCGTCGTCTTTATCTAAGGCAGGAGAAACAATGGCATCAGTAACGGACACACTCACAGCGTCGTCCACGCACACACTTCCGAAGAGATATTCCGATTTCGACGGCCAATTTATTGCGGGTACGTGGCGGCCGGGCAAGCGTGGAAGCACAGTGAAAGACTACGACCCATATACGGGGGACGCCATCGCTGAGTTGGCGCTCGCCGACACGAGCGACCTTGACCAGGCATACCACGCCGCACAAGAGTCCCAGCCGGAGTGGGCGGAAATGCTGCCCGTGCAACGCGAACAGGTCATGCTGCGCTCAGCGGAAATCATGCAGGCGCGGCACGATGAGATTATCGACTGGCTGGTTCGCGAATCCGGAAGCACGCGCATCAAGGCTGAAGTCGAGTGGCAAATGCTATATGGGATCACCCTGGAATCAGCGACCTTCTGCCATCGCGTTTTGGGACGCATCCTTCCGATCAATGAGGCGGGAAAAGAGAGCCGGGCGTATCGGCAGCCGATCGGTGTTATCGGGGTGATCAGTCCGTGGAATTTCCCCATATACCTGTCACAACGATCGGTTGGTCCGGCCCTGGCGCTAGGCAATGCGGTCGTGGTGAAACCGGCGCACGATACTCCGATCACCGGCGGATTGTTGTTGGCAAAGATCTATGAAGAAGCCGGCCTGCCATCGGGTGTACTGAACGTTGTCATTGGGTCAAGCAGGGAAATAGGAAAGCCGTTTGTGCAGCACGAGATCCCCCGGTTGATCTCATTTACGGGGTCCACCGCAGTAGGGCAGCAAATCGCCGGACAAGCGCTTCAGGCCTCATTGCTGAAGCGGCTTGCGCTCGAACTGGGTGGCAACACACCTTGCGTGGTGTTGGACGATGCCGACCTGGATCGAGCCGTCCCGGGAGCGGTATTCGGCAGATTCCTGCACCAGGGCCAAATCTGCATGAGCACGAACCGCATCATCGTAGACTCGCGGTTGTATGACCAATTCGTGGACCAGTTCACAGAACATGTTCGTACGCTTAAATGGGGAAACCCGAACGATCCCGACACGGTGATCGGCCCAATCATCAACTCGGAGCAGCTCGAGAAGATGCTCGATTTGATGAAACAGTCGCGCGCGGCCGGTGCGCGCCAGGTTCTCGGAGGCAAGGGCTCGGGACTGTTGCTTCCTCCACATGTCTTTGCCGACGTGACAAGTGACATGCCGATTGCCAAGTACGAAACTTTCGGACCCATTGCCCCGATCATAAGAGTGAACGACGAGGCGGCGGCGCTACGAGTCGCGAACGACACGCCGTTCGGGTTGTCGAGCTCCGTTTTTACTCGCGACGAGGCCCGCGGCCTGCGCTTTGCCCTCGGCGTAGAAGCTGGAATGACGCACATCAACGATAGCAGTGTGGATGACACTCCCACCGGGCCGTTCGGAGGCGAAAAGAACTCTGGGATCGGCCGATTCGGTGGCGAATGGATTCTGCAGGAGTTCACCAGGGACCATTGGGTCACCGCGCAGCACACAACGCGCGACTATCCGTTCTGAGGAGGGACAAACATGTCCACTACCCTGAGCGAAGTCACGACATCAGTGATCGAGGGCTGATCACAGCTTATTGGGACAACGCCAGCTCCTATTCTCAACTGGGGAAAAACAACTTGGACGAATGATTACCTGAGGGACCCCGATGTGATCGGCAACGCTGGGAGAAATCATGGCGACAGCAACGCAGGATAAAAAAGAAAAGCTCAAGAAAGAGCTGGCGCGCAGCGAGGAAATCGAACTCACCGTAATCGGCAGAAAAACCGGCCGGAAAAGCTCTCGCCCAGTGTGGTTTGTCCTGGAGGGGGACCGGCTTTATCTACTGCCTGTCACAGGATCTGACTCGGAATGGTTTAAGAACGTTCTCAAGAACCCGAGAATCACGATTTCCGTGGGAGGACAGAAAGGAGAGTTCACCGCTCAGCCGGTGCGGGATCCTAATATCGTCGCTTCCGTGGTGGACAAGTTCAAAAAAAAGTACGGTGCCTCGGACGTGAAGAAGTACTACTCGAAGTTCGATGTTGCTGTCATCGTAGACCTGAAATAACCAACCGTGTACCGGCAAAACGCAATAATCGATGAGGTGTTGAGTGGCTGATCTAAAAGGCTTGAAAGTCGCGATTCTGATTGATGATGGTTTTGAACAAGTGGAGATGACGAGACCGCGGGGTGCACTCGACGACGTCGGTGCGGAGACCAGCGTTGTCTCGCCCGCAGAACACCACCACGTTCGTGGCTGGTACTTTACCGAATGGGAGAGGAATTCCCCATTGACGTTGCTCTCGACGACGCGGATCCGCAGAAGTTTGACGCTCTCCTGCTGCCCGGCGCCGTTATGAATCCGGATCGCCTGCGCATGCAGCCCAAAGCGGTTGCGTTTGCGAAAAGTTTTTTCGATTCGGGCAAGCCGGTTGCCGTAATTTGCCATGGTCCGTGGACGGTCATCGAGGTCGGCGCCGCGGGCGGCCCGCCGTATCGCTTCCTGGCCATCCCTCAAAACCGACCTGCGTAATGCCGGTGCGGAATGGGTAGACGAGGAGGTCGTGGTGGATGGCAACATGGTTTCGAGCCGCAAGCCTGACGACATCCCTGCCTTCAACCGGGAGATGATTAAGCTGTTCGGCGCGCAGGCAAGCAAACAGCCTCGAGCAGCATAACCGGGCAGGACGCGCGTCTAACCGCGAGATTCGCGCATCTGACCTATGCAGGCAGAAGCTGACAGAATCAACTGGAGGCGAATATGGCCGTTGAATGCACGCATTTGAATACAGTCAAGGTGACGCATACCAATAAGCACGTCTGCGAGGATTGCGTTAAGTTGGGAGACACTTGGGTTCACCTGCGGCTATGCCTGAGTTGCGGGCACGTGGGTTGTTGCGATTCGTCTAAGAACAAGCACGCCACCAAGCATTTCCTGAAGACCGAACACCCGCTGGTCAAGTCGAACGAGCCTGGCGAGAACTGGGTCTGGTGCTACGTGGACCAGATGATGGTTGGCGAATTGGCGGCGAGGTAAGCACATGTTAACCACGACTGCGATCCGTACCACCAAGCTTCCGTCCGGTGAGGCGGTTCCTGTGCTCGGGCAGGGAACTTGGCACTTGGCCGAAGGGAAGCATCCGCGTGACGAGGAAATACGGGCGCTGCGCGTTGGTCTTGATCTGGGGATGACTCTGATCGACACGGCGGAAATGTACGCCGATGGCGGTGCGGAGGAACTCGTCGGCGAAGCCATTGCGGGCCGCAGGGAAGAAGTGTTCCTGGTCAGCAAAGTCTTACCGCAGAATGCGACGCGAAGGGGAACAATCACCGCCTGTGATCGCAGCCTGCGAAGGCTCAGGACGGACCGGATTGAGCTTTACCTGCTGCACTGGCGAGAAACTGTTCCCTTGCAGGAGACGGTGGAAGCTTTCCAGGAACTTGTTCAGACAGGCAAAATCCGGCATTGGGGTGTCAGCAATTTCGATGTTTCTGATATGAGAGAACTGGTTGCACTTCCTTTTGGAAGCGACGTCTCCACCGACCAGGTGCTCTACAACCTGACTCGCCGTGGGATCGAGTACGATTTGCTGCCGTGGTGCTCGGAGCGCAATATTCCCATCATGGCCTACTCGCCGATCGAGCAGGGCAGAATGCTCCGTCATCCGACTCTGGTGCGAATAGCGAACCACCACGATGCAACGCCGGCCCAGGTAGCACTACGTTGGGTGTCACGGCTGAACAAGATCATTGCCATTCCGGGTTCCGGGTCGGCCCAGCACACCCGGGAGAACCGGGCCGCTCTCGATATCAGGCTCACGGATCGCGATTTCAAGGAACTCGATCGTGCGTTTCCGCCACCCGATGGACCAACGCCGCTCGAAACGCTGTAGTATCGTCGGGCTGCCTTCGAGTAACGAACGACATCCAAGCCCGAGTCGACGTTGCAGGCTTTGTCGAGGTATTTCCAGTGAGCAGAGACGAGAACCAGCAAACCGGCTTGGGTTGGAGATGCAGCAGTTGCGGAAAACTTATTCACAAGGTTGAGGATGGATGGGTCGAGTGGCTGGCCTGTCCCGATGAAATAGGCGGTGCGAAGCTCAAAGGCGTGAGGCTCGTGCATCACCCCACTGCGCAGGAAGCGCATGGCTGTCAGTACGATTCGAGGCTAGAGTTCCGAAAGGACCGCAGCATCGTCGAAGGGTTACCGCTTGAGAGATTTGTGGGGGTAGACGGGCTCGTTTTGATCCTTTCCTTCCTTGCAGCCGACGAGATGCCCAGGGACGAGGTACTGGAACTAGCGAAGCGAGTGCAAGTGCCCGGCTACGAACTCACGCACGAGCTGTTCCATGCTGCAATCGCCGGCGGCGTGTTCACGCCCTCCATTGCAAATGGCTATTACCTGCAATCGGAAATATGGTCGCTGTTCCAATGGGCCAGTGAGCAGGCCAAGTCTGCTTGATGAAAGTTCAGCTATAAAGCGCCGTTCTACGTACCTCGGTCGTCGTAGGATAAATTCCACCTGTCGACAGGCTTGTCCCTCAACCCCCTGATTCACACCGTGCTTCTCCCCACGCGGAATTGTCGAAGGCATGAGCTGGTGGCAATGTGAGGACTCACAATCGGCTGCAGTGAGGGACATGACGTGGACGAGCGAATGTTGGAGGTCTTCCGAAAGAGACTTGAGGAGGATCGAGAAGAGACGCGTAGATCCCTGGCTCGGGTACAGCAAGAAGGACGTGGTCTAGGCCAGGACTGCCCAACCGACAGCGGGGAGGTCTCGGTAACCACCTTCTCCAGGGAGTTCTTGTTTCAGCAAAGCACCCAACGCCGGCAGCTTCTTCGCAAAATCGATGCAGCCCTGGAGCGCATCGGGAACCGGACCTTTGGCGTGTGTGCCGAGTGCGGAGAGGAAATCGATGTCAAGCGTCTGGAGGCGATGCCGTTCACAGCCTACTGCCGCGAATGTCAGGAAAACCTGGAACGGCAGAGTTCGGGTGAGCGTAAATCGGCGTAGCGTTTACGAAAGATGTCAAATAGAGAACCCTGTCATAAATGTGACAGCGGCCACTCCGCTCAGCATCGGATAATTGCTGGCTTTCTCGTGTCCACGTCCTGTGATATTCCCGTTTGGAATTGTTTTAAAGGCGGTTGGGCTTGACTGTCCTATGGCGCGCATAACGGGAGCGCTGGGACGAAGGACACATGTCTCAACTAAATTGGGGCGCCAGCGATCCTGGCAATCAATTGAGTACTGCAAGCAATAGTAATGCTTCAATGACCGGCAGAAGAACGAGACCTTGAAGTTCGCGCACGGCCGGAGTTTCATCATCGGATTCCGGAACAGCAGACCGCGTATCGGCTTCGCACCTCTCCGGCAATTCCTGGGATTCACAACGTTGTTCGCAAGGCACTCAGTTCTGTGCGAGACAGAAGTTCTGCTCAGAGAGTGACAAGATGACCACGAATGAATGAGGTGATGGATGCCCGCCACGCAGCTTTTGAGTTCCGGTTGCCTGACGCTGTTGAAAGCGAGCAGTAAGTCCCATTTTTATCGCAAGAATCAGACGATTTTCGAGCAGGGACAACGCGGTGACCGGATTTTCTATATCGAAACTGGAACGGTAAAGCTTACATCAACTTCCAAACAGGGCAGGGAGGCCGTGCTCGCCGTCCTTGACGGAGGATCATTCCTCGGCGAAGCGGTTCTGGAGACCGACCGAACTCCGTCTCTGTACCGCGCTACCGCCCTGACAGACGTCGCGGTCAGGGTGAGCGACCGAAGGTCCATGCAAAAGCTTCTGCACACTAGTTCGGAGTTCTGCGATGCTTTCATTTTGTTCTTACTAAGCCTGGTCGCAACCGGTCGCGAAGAACTCTCAGACAAGCTTCTCTACTCAAGTGAAAAAAGATTGGCTCTCGCGCTTGTATCAGTAGCGAGACTTACGGGTGCGGCGCAGTCCCAACGGCTTCCTCGAATCAGCCAACAAGAATTGGCCAGCATGGTGGGCCTCACCCGTCAAAGAGTCAATTTCCTCATGGCACGTTTCAAGAGGCTCGGCTATATCGATAACACTAACGGATTAACGGTGAACAGTTCCATCCGGAGCCTGGCGACCCGGGATTAGGCCGTCCGGTCGCAATGCCAACTCGCCAAAACGCATTGCCGGCGAGCAAAGAAGCAAATTGCAGTGTCCTTCGGCGTGGTGCCGGTATGCCGAACGATGTATCCATTGTCTACACCCGCGCGTGATCAGAACGTAAGGACCTCTTCGGAAACTTACCTGTTTCGTCTGAATAATTGCTACCGCTAGTTTTCGGTGATTATCATCGGGACCTCAATTGCCAATCAGACCGTCTCGAGGTGCTCATGAACGCTGTTGGAGTGAAATTTGTGGGAAGCGTAACCGACATTTCTCGGTCCGGAATCTACGGAGACAAAGTAGAACGAATCACGGTATCGGTGGTCGGTGCCGAACCCTTATATGCCGAACTGCGCGTTCCCAACAAGGAAGGCTGGCACGTGGGTCAGAGAGTCACGGTCACAATTGCGCCGGCTGATGGACGCGAACGCTAGGTCGACTTCGCAAAGGATCTGCTCTGGAACGATTTGAAAATATAGGTGCGGTAGCCTAGCCTTGGCTTTGAGGGTTGCGCGAGACCAGCACCATGGCGGGACGAAGCACCCGATCACGAAACTTGTAACCACGCTGCAGTTCTTCAACCACTTGATTTTCGGGCACGGCTGGGTTGTCTACGACTTCAATGGCTTCGTGCACCTGCGGATCGAAATTCAGTCCTTTAGCGGGGACGGATTGTAAGCCGAGCTTATGGAGGGTCTCGTGCAGTTGTTTGCGAATCAGATCAACGCCGCCACGGAATTCCTCGGGATTATTGATGGGTGCCTGAAATGCCCAATCGAAGCTGTCCAGTATAGGCAATAGCGCCTTGAGAGCCTCTGCCACGGCAAACTCCTTGTACTGCTGCTGCTCACGGTCAAGACGCCGCCGCGTATTTTCGAAGTCTGCCTGCATCCGGGCCACGCGTTCGACCAAGGCATTGCGTTCCGCCCGCAGTGCTTCCTTCTCGTCAGCCGACTCGGGCAGTGTCTCAGCGTTCTTTTGCGGGGTTGTCTCTGTATTGAAGTGCTCATGACGGGCGCTCTCATGCTCTCTATCTCGCTCGTCTTGGAGTATTTCGGGATTTGTGTTTACTCGTGCCACGGTTCGACTCTCTTAATCAGACTATGGCGTTGACGCGCTCTTACACAATTCATCGGGTGGATGCTCGGGCGTTCGCCGAACTTGAGTAGATCGCAATATTTCCCGGGTACAACGATTCTATGCGACCTTTGGCGTAGGTTGTTTTCTCGAGCGCGTCTGGAGTCGCGCCCTGCGGGTCAGACCCCGACATCCTCATGGTTCTGGACAATCGGGAGCGCGGGGATGCAGCCTAATTGCTTGGCTGATCGCGATGGGTTTGAAGTTCCGCGAGTCGCTGTTCGATGACGAAGCGACACTGCCCATCTCTACACAAAAACGCAGACCACACCGGTGCCCAGCAAAGTCGTGGCCCAGACAAAGTCGAGGTTGAACCACGCCTTGCGCAACATGCCGACTCCAACTTTCTCGAAAACTACTATTGCGATGACTGCTGTCACCAGTAGATACCCGAGTGCATGAGCTCCCGTCGCGAGCAGCGCAGCCGTGGACGTCATCGTTGACCCGGTCATGGACTGACAGTGAGTGCCCGCCGGCATACTTAGGAACACTGGCACGACGATCAAACCCGCGCCGTGCGCTGATGCCATCAAGAAGGACCAGAACGTAAGCGACCCAGCGTTCACCCGCATGCTTGCCCAACGAGGATGACGATGCGAAAACAACCGGCTTACGCCAAGAGCGATCAACGTCCCGGCAACGATCCAGTGAAGCCAATTGATCGGAATGACGACTCCTGCGATAAGCGCGACCACCACGGCAAAACCCACAGCTAGGGCGTGGCCCAGCCCTAGGGGTAACAGTGCAGAAAGAACTGCTCCACGGCGGCGCTGTTGCATGCCCAGCGCCACCGCGAACAGCCATCCCATCCCCGGGTTGAGGCCATGAAACGCACCTAGCCCGAGAAGTACAGCCCACGACGTTATCGACCCATTCATAGTTCAAACCTCACGAGAAGCAGTAGGAATCGGATGACGCGTCTCCGCCTTGCAGCCGAACCTGGTGTGGCCGGAAACCTTCGGTGTGAACCAGGAAACCCCCATCCGTGCTCATGCCTCCACTCTGGTCGGCATTCACCATTGCCAGCCAGCCTTGAATTCCATCCGGATAGAACTGCTCATCCCAGGCTCGATAGAGGGAGTTTGTTACGAAGACTCGCTTTCCATCACGGCTGACTTCCACCATTTGTGGAGCGCCGTTCAGCTTGTGTTCGGGTGCGCTCGGGTGTGGCTCACGGCGAACAATGCCGCCCAGCTTTATCGATCCCGTCTTCACGGGGCTGAACGGATCGGACACGTCATACTGCTGCAGTTCCCCGGTGCCCCAGCAGGAAACGTAAAGAAAGCGGTCGCCGAGCGAGAGATTGATATCCGTCACGAGCGGTGGAACCGCTTTAAATCCCTTCAACAGTGGCGGCAGCACTTCCGGATCAGCCGCTTCGGCGGGGATCTCAATCACTTTTCTGATCTTCCAAGTCCCATTTCCGTTAGAGCCCTCGCGATACCACAGCCAGATCGACGCAGAGAGATCCTTCAGCGAAGTTACGACGCCGACAAAGCCGTACGCTTCGCTTGGATCGTGCGCGGGCCGCAGTTCGAGCGCCATCTGGTACTCCGGCCCCATTTCCAGGACCTGTTGGTGCCGTCTCTTATGCAGATCCCACAGATGCAGCGCGTGGCCGTACTTCCCGGCAAGCAGCATCTCCGGGTTCACGCCGTTCTCCACCATGTCCGGCGTCCCCCATTCGCTGGTGATCATAGTGTCGTGACCCAAATGCCACCAGAAGTCATAGCTTAGGTACTGTGGCCCGCGATCAGCCTCCCAAGCTCCCTTGATTTCGAAAGTCTGCGGGTCAAGAACGAAGATTCCGCCCGGGCCCTTACCGTCCACCGATCCGAGAGCGTTCATGTAGATCCCATCGGGCCCGCAGTGTGAGGTGTGCGCCCGGCTGTAGCCCGACTTTTTCTTGACCTCCTCGGGCTCGATCACTTTGAACAGTTTTGGTTTTCGCGGGTCGGGTTTCGTATCCAGAATGTGAATGCGCGAAGACCGCAAACCCGGTACGACCAGGAATCTTCGCTCCATGTGCGGGTGCGGCGCGTACGGGCACAGGCAGGAACTGCACGCATTCCATCCGAAATGATGTAGTTCATCGCCGGCATTCGGCATGCTGAGTTGATTGATAATCTGGCGATGGGTTTTCGACGCCGGGTCGAGGTCCAGAACGGCCATGGCATCCGGTGAAGTGGGGTCCGCGTTCAATAACGCGACGTAAGCAAACTTTTCCGAAGGCGCTTGCATGGCCATCCTCGGCGAGGGATAGAAGCTTTGGTCCGGGAGCAACTTCGTCATTTTGATTTCTCCTGCTTTGATTTCTCCTGCTTGATTTTTGCGAATCGCGTCGAGAACCCCCTGCATCCGATAGGGGTGTTCGACGCTCTTCTGCATTAGACACTCTGGGGACTCCGCAAGTACTTCCGGCTGGCTGGTGTTTTTGTTACTTTTTTCTGAATGTCATGGGAATCACTGCGGCCCACTGCCAATTCGGCCCTTTCCATCTGGATGCGGCTGAACACCGGCTCTTACGCAACGGAGTCGAGGTGCCACTCCAGCTTAAGGTCTTTGAGACCCTTTGCCTACTCGTCGAGAACGCAGGCCGCCTCATTAAGAAAGAAGACCTGCTATCGCAAGTGTGGCCAGATACAGCGGTAGAAGAAAACAACCTCAACAAAAACATTTCGATTTTGCGAAAAGCGCTGGGCGACCATGCCACGGGGCAATCGTATATCGAGACCGTTCCGCGAGTGGGCTATCGCTTTGTTGCGGAGGAACCGGCCTGGCAAATGTTGCTGGAGGAACTCAGCACGTTTCTCGGCTGGCACAAGTTTGTGGAAGCGAGTTGCTGATCATGTAGTCGAGCATCGAAACTTCGCGCAGCAAGCACGGCCATCAATTCGGCGTCCGCACAAGATCTGCATTCTCTTTCGGGCGAATTGGCTGAACGCGCCAATTCGCCTCGAACTTTCGAACCAACCTTACCTGCTCATAGGCAGCCCGTATTTAGCAAATCACCGGCTTACGGCTTTCCGGATCTGTGCCAAGTGGTGCCAACTGTGCCGCAGTGCGTGGTCCTCAATCACGAACTGTGCGGTGACAGGCGCGCCGAAGCTCAGCGAAAAGGGAGCTGCGCGATCCAATTCTTCATCCGTGAACTCGCGCACGGCATCGGCCGCCTCACGACTGTTCCGCCGGAGGAGTTCGAGCGCGCTTGTCTTGGTTTCCTCAGCGTGCTCGTGCGCATGCTGGACATTCAATTGAGCGACGGCTTCCCACGTCACTTCCGTAACAGCTTTTCCAGCCGCGATTGCGCGCGCGACATCAATCTCGATGGGGTACATGCTGGCAACATGGTGCACGATTAGCCCAACCGAACGACGATCCGTGCGCGACACCGGTGTACGCCATTCCTCTTCCGAGAGTCCTTCAGCAAACGCAGCTAGGAGGGCGGCGCCTTCCTCGATTCGATCAGCCAACAATGCAGAGCGACGACTTACGAAAGTTCTGATCTTGGTAGTGGCGGTGGTCTGTGACGACATATTTTCATTTCCTTCCTGCTTGAGTGATGGTCGAGCGGCCATTTTCACTTCTTCTTTCCGTCGAGGCATCCAGTATTCCGCAAAATACGCGTGTCTACTTATCTGAGAATCCGGCTTTCTTGCTCGTCCAACCATTCAAATGCGTTTCCTTGCCCTGGCGTCCTGAGCAATTTGCAGGGACGCCGGAAACGTTCTGCGGCCGCGCCTATAGCAAACTTCGCGTCAATCTCTCGTGAAGGTAGAAGAGTCCTATCCCCTATGCCTCGTTGTCCACGCGGCCCAACACCTCTAACCTGCAGGGAAGGGAACTGAAGGAATTGTGGCCGTTGACAGTGCTGCTCGAATGAAATCAGCGCGCCGCGCTTCACATTGACATGAATTGACTACCAGCATAGATCATGGTCGCGGCGATCTGCTCCAACGTCGTCCCGAAGACGAGACAACAACGCGACTCATCAACCGACTAGCAAGCGGCGGTGACCTGAACGAGGACCGTGAGCAATCAAGCCCCGATGCTTTTGGCGTTCGGCGAGGACGGCGTACGACGAGCGAGCAGGGCATGAACCGCCTCGACGGCCGTTGCGAGCCCATCTTCTGTACTCATCTTCGCGCCGATTGCGGAAGCGCGTGCCCGCATCTCTGCTGTTTGCGCGGCATCGATCGCACGAGATAAGGACGTGGCCGTGATCTTGGGGCCGCTTTCGCTGGCAGGCGCTATCCCTTGCCGACGTAGCTGCTCGGCCCAGAAAAACTGATCTGCCGCAAAGGGCAAAACGACGGAAGGCACGCCCGCACGGGCCGCGGAATGCGTGGTCCCGGACCCACCGTGATGAATGACCAAGGAGGTGCGGGGGAACAACCAATCGTGCGGTGTATTGCTCACCACATAAAAATTCCGCGGCAGCTTTAGCGAATCGGCCCCACTCCAGCCGGGATAGAAGAGAGCACGCCGGCCGGCCACAGCAGTGATCACAGTGTCAAGCAACGCGCGCTCATCGAAACCCACCATGCTGCCGAATCCTACATAAATGGGCGCCTCGCCCGCGGAGAGAAACTCTAGCAGCGGTCGCGGTGCGTCCCACTCACGCACCGGGTGTACCCATTGCCCGCACATCCACGTGTTTTCTGGCCAGTCGAGTGGCTTCGGCAGTAGGCTCGGCGAGATCCCATAGAGCATGGGATGACCGGCCCATATCTTACGGCCAGGCGCCAGGCCTACTTTGGCGCGCGCCGCATTAGTAGCCTTGCGAAAGGCTCGCCACAAGACTTCGGCGACTAGACGATAACTGAATCGGTTGAGCCATCGCGGCATCGATCGAGGCGGTACGAATGGCGACGGAAATGCGGAAGTCGGGGTGAGCGGAATCATTCCCGCGCCGATTACAGGAATACCGAGTTTCTCGGCAGCCGAGAAGCCGATATACGCTGCCAGGCCGCCTACGATTAGTCCGTCGCTGTGTGCTGCAACATCGAGCACCTGGCGCATCCAGCCATCAGCGTTATCGTTAGCGATGCGTGCGAGCGCCTCTGCTGTAGCATTCAGGCCGTTCTTGCCCGCAGCCGCCGATGAAATACCCTCTTGCAATGTTGTACGAATATCTCCAGCCAGCGCAGCACACGGGACGCCTAGATCGTGAGCGCTTCCCAAGGTTCCGCCATCGGCCAACAAGGTAATTTCGTGGCCGGCATCTAGCAGCGCGCGAGAGAGTGCCGCGATCGGCCGAGTGTCTCCCTCAGTGCCATAAGTTAGGGCTACAAGCTTCATGGTGTTGGTTTGGAGCCGCGAAGACTAGATCAATCGATCATTATCTCCGGCCTGTTTTGATGTTTGCCTACACCATGAGATTCAAGAACGTTGTCTGCACTAATTACACGATGCGCAATTTCGGATGTGAAGCCGAGCTAACAACTTGGTAATCTCTCGGCTGGGCTCAATCGCCGTGACCGACGAGCTCCGGCTCGTGAGGTGTATACGCACCCTCCTCGACGACCTTCGCCCCTCGATCGAAAGAGTGGCCGGTGATCAGTCCGAGAACAAACCACCCCAACACGAGCGCTCCAAAGGCGAAGATCGTGTCTCCGAACATCCGCATCCAGCGGAGTCTGGTCAACATCGGAGTGTGAAGGAACTCCGAGGACCGCGCGTACCAGGTTCCGACCTCAACCGATGCCCAAGCCTGCGCGAGACCGATTGGCAGGGTGCTGAGCACGACCATGGCGGCCAGCCCGATGTTGATGGACCAGAACGCAATCGAGAGCGGCCGATCTTTCCACATCAACCCAGGGCGCAGAGCGCGCAGGCAGAACAGCATCAACCCAAGTCCAAGCATGCCGTAGACACCAAACAGCGCCGTATGTCCGTGGACGGGAGTGAGGTTCAGCCCTTGCACGTAATAGAGGGCGATTGGAGGATTAATCATGAAGCCGAACAAGCCGGCGCCTACGAAATTCCAGAAAGCCACGGCGACGAAGAAATAGATCGGCCACTTATACGCGCTGATCCATGGACTACCCGCAGTGCCGCGCGATAGCCGGATGTTCTCCCAAGCCTCAAATCCAATCAGAACCAGCGGGACAACTTCTAGCGCGCTGAAAATTGCTCCCAGCGCCAATACTGCATTCGGCGTGCCGGTGAAATACAGGTGATGAAAGGTCCCGATGATTCCTCCAGAAAGGTAAACGACCGTCGAGAAAAGCACGCCGCGCGTAGCCGTGGTGACCGACAGCAGCTTCAGCCTGGTCAGCAGGAACGCAATCACGACGGTGGCGAAAACCTCGAAAAATCCTTCCACCCAGAGATGTACCACCCACCAACGCCAGTATTCGGCGCTGATGAGAGGCGAGCGCTGGCCGTACATCAGTCCGGCTGCATAGAAGAGCGGGATCGCTACGCTCGCGATCAGAAACAACATCAGCAACGAGTGGTTCTCATCTCGGCGTGCCAACGCAGGTCTCAACCCCCGCCACATCAGCCATAGCCAAAAGGTAAGGCCTACGAAGAGCAGGATCTGCCAGAGCCGCCCCAGATCCACGTACTCGTATCCTTGTGAGCCCAGCCAGAACCACAGGTTCCCAAGCTTCTGCTGGATCCCCAGCCACTCTCCCGCCAGCGAACCCACCACGACAGCGACCACCGCGACAAACAATGCATTTACACCAAGGCGTTGGCCTTTCGGTTCGGTGCCGCTGACCGCGGGAACGATGTAGAGTCCGGTGGCTAGCCAGGATGTGGCAATCCAGAAGATCCCGATTTGCAGATGCCACGTACGTGTCACCGAATATGGCAACCACTTCCCGAGCGGAATTCCATAGAAGCCGCCGCCTTCGACTCCGTAGTGCGCGGCTATCGCGCCCAAACCCACCTGTACGACCCATAGCGCGGCCACTACAAAGAAATATTTCACCGTCGCTCTTTGGGAAGGAGTCGGACTCAAGCCCAGCAGGGGATCTCGTCTCGGCATTGGATCGGTCGTGGGCCGGTGCTCCTGTGAACCGAAATACCAGACCATCCCTCCGATCCCCGCAAGAAGCAGCACAAAACTAATGACGCTCCACACAATCGTGCCGCCTGTCGGTCGGTTGCCGACCAGCTCTTCGTGCGGCCAATTTTGCGTGTAGGTGACTTGTTGCCCCGGGCGATCCGTGCTTGCCGCCCAAGCCGTCCACCAGAAGAAGCTGGCCATCTGCCGCTGCTTTGCCGGATCGCTGAGTGCTCCCGCGGGAATGGCGTATTCGTTTCTGCCGTTCCCGTAAACGTCGCCGTAGTAGGCTGCCAACTCCTCGAAAGCGGCTGCGCGATCGCTATCCAATACGATCGTATCCGTGCCAGCGTTGTAGGTATTGCGCCGCGTAAGTTCCGTCAACCGTCCTTGAAGAGCAGCGCGCGATTCCGCCGACATGGACCGATAGTCCGGGAATCCCTGTGATTTCGCCCATCGATTTAGAACAATTTCGGATTGGCGATGAAGATAGTCCGCGCTCCAGTCAGGAGCGACATAGGCGCCATGTCCCCAGATTGTCCCGATTTCCTGTCCGCCGGTGGATTGCCAGACATTCTGTCCGTCGCGGATCGTTTCGCCGGTAAACAATAGAGTTCCGTCCGCAACCACTACCTTGCCCGGGATCGGTGGAGCGTTGTTGATCGCCTTATAACCGACTCCGCCGAGCACCGAAAACGAAACCAGCATGATTAAACCAAATGCGATCCATAGCTTCTTGTATGGCATGAATACTCTTCTCCTAATAAGTTTGTTGGACGGCCGATCCGCTGGAGCTAGCATTCCTTTTCTAGTGCCACTGCGCGCGGAAACAATATGTTGTTCTCCAGATGAATATGCTGATGAAGGTCGGCTTCGAAAACTGCCAGCGCGTTGTAAAGCGTCTGGTAACTGGTGCAGGCGTCGGCCGGTGCAGAGTAGCCATTCGTCGCCTGGTTCATTCCGCGTAACACGTTTCCTGCCGAATCATGTTCGTGTTCCATCATCGAGACGGGGTTCTGCACCGAACCGAACGGTGCACGCCCGACCGGCCCATTTGCCCCCACCGCAGCTTCCATCGTCACGATGTACGGGAACAGGATCATCTCTTCCTTCATGAGGTGAACGTTCAGTTCTTGTGCCAGGCGTTGAAAGAGATCGCGCACCTGGAACAGCTCGGGGTGGTTCTTTCCGTGAACGGCACAAACTTTTTCGGACAGAGGTCCAAGCCTGGCAAGCTCTTCGCGTGTGTATTTGTGATGGGTGCGTTGAATGTGTTTAATCAGGGATGCAAGTGACTCCCGTTGCCAGTCTCGGTCTTTTTGCGTGACTGGCACCGCCTTCTCTAATGAGTCCAGTACCTCATTGAGGTTCAGGTTTGCACTCTCGCAGGCTTCGCGCAGAGATCGATTGCCCCCGCAGCAGTAGTCGATACCCAGCTTTTCGAATACTCGGGTCGAAGATGGGTCCTCCAGAGCCAGTTCCCGCACAGTTTTGTCCACAGCAATAGTCATTCGTCAGTCCCTCCACCAAGATCACTATTTTCAAAGTTGAGACGCTCGCCGTTTCTCGTATCCAGCCCCGAACCGACCCACGAGTCGCCGCGATTGCCGGCGATTGCCGAGAGCGGTGTAGAAATAAGGAAGCCTAGATATTCGGCGTTTAGCCTTTTCCAGGTCGAATGCGCCGTACATGGCTGGCTTTCGGAACACGATCGTGTCCGGCCGAGGAAGCAACTCGGCTTTGTTCGTGAAATCTCCTCGAACAGTTCCACTACGTCGATCAGGGCAATGTCGCTTGCCGGTTTGCCAAGCCGATATCCGCCTCCCGATCCGCGCGTCGTACCTACCAGCCCAGCATTTCGCAATGTCAACAGCACTTTCGCCAAGTAATTAGCGGGAATCTCAACCGATCGGGCAAGGTCTCGCCCAAGAACTGGTTCACCCGGGTGACGCGCAAGATGGGAGAGAGCTCGCAACGCGTATTGAGAGGTGATCGAGAGCATAGTTGACATCTACATGCAGATATCCTCTATGCCGACCCGAGGCAGGTCTGTGATCTTCGTCCTGGTGGGGTGTGATCCTGATCACAATGCAGATGGAAAACACGTATCGCCTGGACCTCTGGCCTGAAACTTCTCAGCCGCTTGTTCTTGTTTCACTCGCGCAACAATGATCACTCCGCGACCGCACTCCAGAAGACTATCTCCTGGGGCGAGCCGTAACCGCGCGCATGAGCTGCCCGCGACACCTTGTACCGTCTTACTTCGCTGCCCGTACACGTGCTAATTGCGGCGGGGTGCGAGCACGAGCAATAGAGTATGTATTCTTCGGATTGAGTAGCGCGGTGGACCATGATGTATGCGCCATTCGCATAGCGAGTTGCTGACAGCACATAACGCATGCTGCAGGTACGGCACTCCACGCAATGACGAATGCGCGCCGCCATCGCCATCAGCTTAGCGAGGATCCATTCCGAAGCGAGACCCTCGGCGTTCGGCCTGGTTCAAGACCAACTCAGGAACAGTAACCCTGGTACCGACCCGCGCCGACGCCGTCGCAGCGTCGTGAAACACCGGCGAAGCGACGAACGCCGGCGCGTTTCCTGTGGCCGGATCGAACGCCTCACCAACAATTTCCCCGGCATTATTGATATCGTTGGCGTAAAGCAGGTATGGCGACCCTGACGTGACGAGATCGTTGAGGTCGAAAAATCTTCTGTTCAGCCAGAGCACGGCCCGCAGGCCTGAGGCCGCTCGCGACAATCCGACAATTTGATCTTTGTCATTAATGCCAAGGGCCTCGCTGCGGATATCGGACTCTGGCATGGGTAGCGGGCGCATGCCCTCTCTCTTCGTCCAGATGAATGCCTGGAAATTCCGTGTTCCATCCTGGCCCGCACGCAGCGAAAAACCGACGATGGTGCCGTGATTGTTGATGGCAGTCGGCGTGTTCCATGAGTGTCCGCCGAGAGTTCCAAGGTCGAAGGGAATCCCGTCTTGCCAGAGCACAGCGTGCGCGGCGCTGAGACCGCCAACTGCGACGCCGCAAGCGCCGGAAATACCGACCACTTGCCCAAGATCATTGATAGCAGTGGCAGCGCTGGTGGAATCACCCGGGAGCGGCGGCAGTTCCTGCATGCTGCCATCTGGTTGCCAAACAGCCGCGCGGAACTGCAGGATCTGAAAAGCGGGATCACAAGAAGGATCGTGAATACCGTTTTCTGCCCAGCCTACAACTTGACCTCGATTATTGGCTGCGGTTGCATAGCTGTTATAGCCACCGGGGAAGGCGGGCAGCGGCAACATGACGTTGTCTTTCCAGCGAAAACCGTTGCAGATTTTCCCCGTCGGACTGCCGGGTGTAAAGAACGGCCAACAGGAAAAAGCTTCCCCCAACGGGTTGTCATCGGCTGTGTCTGAGATGCCTACAACAATTCCTCGGTCATTTTTCACCGGCCAGGCAACGACGCTGTTTGCGGTGGGACCACCAAGGGCGCCGAGATCAACGGTCTCTTCGGAGTTCACCCACAGCGCGGCATGACCAACATTGTCACCGGCAAAATTGGCGCCGCCGGTTGCCCAGCCGCGATTGTTGATGCTGTTGGCAGCGCCAGCCGTGCCACCGAGGGTGGGGAGGGTTGCTACCTTGTAGTGGTGCGTTTGCGCGGGGAGCACGGCTGAACAGCCAGCAAGCAAAACAGTGACGAACAAGGTGGTCAAGAACCTGGATTTCATTTGCCTCTCCTACGGACCCCAAATTGAATTCGATATCTACATGGGCTGTGCCGGAGCCCAAATTGGCCGACACCTTAAGTCGGATGGGGATTGCATACTCGCCGTTTTCGGACTTCATAGAACGGGACAGCACGGGTTGGAAGGCGCTGAAACGCCAGCAGGTCTTGCTAAAATTGGCTAAATCATTGAGGTCCGAAAATGGCTAGTCGAATCGGCCGACCGGAGCTATGGTCGCCGAGAATGGAGCAGATCGTCGGCTTGAAGAGACAGGCGTTGGACCGGGCTCGCATGAGCCGCGACGCGCGCTTTGATGGCAAGTTCTTTATAGCCGTCACGTCTACGCGGATCTACTGCCGTCCGATCTGTCCGTCGCCGCATGCGAAACGTCAGCACGTTCGCTATTACCCGACTGCGGCCGCCGCCGCGGCTGCCGGCTTCCGCCCTTGTTTGCGTTGCCGGCCGGAAGCAGCGCCCGGGACGGCAGCCTGGCTGGGGACCTCGGCGGTGGTGCGTCGCGCGCTCCGCCTGATCGATGATGGCATTCTCGATCACCGCTCGGTCGAGGATCTCGCTGGCCGGCTGGGTATAGGCTCACGTCATTTGCACCGGTTATTCCTGCGTTATGTAGGCGCGTCGCCTGTGGCAATGGCGCAGACGCGGCGGCTGCACTTTGCCAAGCGGCTCATTGACGAAACGCACCTTCCCATCACTCAGATCGCGTTTGCCGCCGGGTTCAGAAGCATTCGAAGGTTCAATAGCGCCTTTCAGAACACCTTTTGTCGTGCGCCGCGCGACCAGCGGCGACGCCGGTCAGCAGAAGTTCTGGGCAATCTGGACGAGGTTGTGCTCCGGTTGGCTTTTCGTCCTCCTTACGACTGGAAACAGGTTCTGAACTTCCTCGGGAAGCGAGCCGTGCCGGGAATCGAGTTGGTGGACGAGCGGAGCTACAAGCGGACTGTCAGGACAGGCAACAAAACCTATGCAGTGATTAACGTCCAGGCCGTTGAAGGTGAGAATGCACTGGAGCTGCGTGTGATCGGCGCCCCACCAGCAGCGCTTCTGCAGATTTCCGCGAGTGCGCGGCGGGCATTCGACATCGGATCAGACCCAGCGCTTATCGCAACAGCGTTCCGATCCGATGCGCTGCTCGCACCGTTGGTGGAGCAGCATCCCGGCCTGCGCATCGCTGGTTCGTGGGAGCCGTTCGAATGCACGGTGCGCGTAGTGCTGGGAGAGGAAATCAGTGTGGCGGGAGCATGTACCCTTGCCGAGCTGGTCGCCCGGACCGGGCAGCGCATCTCGACTGTGATCCCGGGTCTCACGCATCTGTTTCCGACCGCTTCGGAACTGGCAAACGCTGACCTCGAGGCGCTGGGACTCACGGCGGAGCGCGCTGGGACGCTCCGGATACTAGCAGAGGCGGTCGACGAACGCAGAGTTGATTTCCAACGCACGACAGAACATATCTGCGCCAAGCTCGCCTCGCTGCCCGGTGTTGGTCATTCGAGAGCCCAATATGTAGCTTTGCGCGCGCTCGGGGAACCCGATGCATTTCCAGCATCGGACGACCAGCTGCGACGAAGCGCCGCAAAGGGCCAGGTATCGCTCTCGGCCAGCCAACTAGAAGCTAGAGCCGAATCGTGGCGTCCATGGCGAGGCTATGCCGCCATGTATCTTTGGTGTGCATGGGCAGAGAAGGGGAGAAAAGACGGGCTTTTCACACGCCCAAAACGAACCGACTAGAGCAGCTACTGTCAAAACATCAGACGAGTTGTCGCGCACAGGGCCGAGTGTCGACTTGTGATGAATGCTGCGAACTTTGAACCAGCACGAAGACAAACGTCTGCTCGCCTCTCCGCTCAAACCGCGCTTCCTCCGGGCAGGTACGGCGGTCCGCAAGCATGCGGCGGCCGCTTGACACCTAAAGTGCCACGGCATAACCTTTTCTAACTTTCAAAGGGGCCCTTCAGAGTTAGATCATCTTGAGGTGTCGGGGCATGGGTCCCAGCGCAAATCTTTATGCCTTGTTGGTGGGCGTGGCTGCTTTTGCCGGCTGGACGCTCTCACGCTCCGCTATGCCTCGGCGCGGCTGGGTCCATTGGCTTGGCGGAGTGGGTATCCTTGCTCTCTTCTTTTCTATCATTTCTCCCGACGATGACCTCTTTCAGCATGAGTTGATTCGTCCAGCGACTCCGGCCGTCGGGCTGTCGGCGCACCCAAGACTTGCGCCGCGACGCTCGCTCGCCGATTTATCAATCAACGCCTTTGTAGCAGCAGGACATCCCACCCGGGTTCTCAGAGCGCGTCACCCGTTGGTGACAGATCAGCCTGATGAGCACGACACGGACGTCCACTCTCCTCTTTGCATACATTCCCCGCCGTTTGCATCATGATTACCGCTTGACGCGCGTCGAAACCCGGATTGCTCTGTCCTTCGTCGGCCCGTCCACACCAATGTTCAGTTAGGCGACGCGGGCTGGCTGCCAATCGGATTAGCATTCCACAGAGTTACACATCTACCTTGCTGGCCAGAAAGGACTACGGCATTGTGAATAGCCCTGCGAACCGAACAGACACGAGTGCAGGCCGGCACTCCGTATCGGATCGCGCCCGAGTCCTGCTCGAGATCAACAATGCGATCGTTGCCCACCTTGATCTTAAAAACGTCTTGAAAAGTGTCTCCGATTGTCTGCGTCGTGAGATCAAACACGACTTCGCTGGATTGGCCCTCTATAACGCCGAAAAAAACGAGCTCCGCCTGCATGCGCTCGACTTCCCAACGGACCAGGCTTTTCTGGAACAGGGACACCTGATTCCGCTGACTGGAACGCCGGCGAGTTTGGCATTTGCGACGCGCAAGCCCGTGCTTCGTCACCGTCCTGATTTCGATGAGTTTCCCGCCGACATCATGAAGCAGGCCTACGCCAGCGGCATCAGGTCGGGCTGTGCTGTTCCCCTCTTGTGCCATGACAAGATCGTCGGCAGCATGGTTCTCGCAAGCCTGCGGGAGTCTGCTTTCACCGAGGACGATGCGGAGTTGCTCACCCAGATTGGGGCACAGGTGGCAATCGCCGTCGACAATGCCCTTGCGTATGAGCGATTGCGCTGTGCCGAGTGCAATGTGGTCCGGGAACGGGATCGGACCAAGCTTCTCCTGGAAATCAACAACGCGGTGGTTGCCCATCTCAGGTTGGGGGAATTGCTGAAATCGATCTCTGCCAGCCTGCACCGAATCATTCATCATGATGCAGCATTCATCACGCTATTTAACTCGGATCGTCGTGCCGTGCGTGTGCTCGCATTCGACTCGAAGGTGGACCGGATTCCAGTTGACGAGCAAGGTGCGTTCGACAGCTGGTTAGCGATGGACGTAACTCCTGAGGGAGAAGCAATTCGGACCCGAAAGTCAGTGTTGGTTCGCCATCAATCGGAGGTGGCACGGTTTTCCGAGTTCGCCAAGCGTCAGGCGGAAGCGGCCGGGGTAAATTCCGGCTGCGCCGTTCCACTGATCGTTCAAGGAGAGCCGCTCGGCACTTTGAGCGTCGTCAGCTTCCGTGACGATGCATTCACTTTAGAAGATGTACGACTACTCGAGGAGTGCTCAAACCAAATCGCGATTGCCGTCCAAAATGCGTTGAACTTCGAGAGTGCTCGCGCCGCCGAAAGCGATGCAAAGCTGGAAAGAGACCGCTCCAAACTCTTGCTCGAAGTCAACAATGCAGTTGCGTCTCATTTGAACGTGAGCGATGTGTTGCAATCCGTGTCGACCCGGTTGCGGGAGGCTATGTCGGCCGACTCCGTCTTCATCGCTCTGTCGGTAGCGCCGGACACCATTGAATTGCTGGCGCTCGATTTGGGAAAACTCGAGAATGTTGCCTTCAAAGAAGGGTTGCGGATTCCAATCGCCGGCACTCCGGAAGAGCAAGCTATCAACACCGGGCGCGCGGTACTGTCCAGGTCAGTTGCCGAGCTCCAGAAATTCTCCTCCCCCTGGGTTCACTATGCCATAGACCACGGATTGCAGTCGGAGTGCGTTCATCCACTGATTGTGCATGGAAGGACCTTGGGTGCATTGGGGGTGACCAGTTTGCGCGAGGATGCGTTCACGCCGGAAAGTGCCAGATTGCTGGCAGAGATTTCTGGCCAGATCGCGATCGCAGTCGAGAATGCCCTCAATTTCGAGAAGACCCGCCAGGCCGAACAGGTGGCCAAGCACGAGCGCGACCGGTCAAAGTTATTGCTCGACATCAACAATGCACTCGTGTCTCATCTCGATCTGACCGAATTAGTGCGCGCAATTTCGAATAGCCTTCAATCGGTCGTTCCCAATGAATGTGTGGCCCTAGCCATCTACGATTCGGAAGCTGGCAAATTGTTCGCCCAAGCGGTGAGCTCGGTGATCAATCCCATGCCCGAGGGCGTTTACTATGATCCGGAAGGTACGACAAGTGGTTTCACCTTCCAGAGTGGCCAGCCCCTGTATCTTCCGCGTCCCGACTACGAAAACTTCCCATCGCCGGTTACCCATGGCTTCTTCAAGAGCGGGCTGAAGTCCCTGTATTCGATGCCAATAGCCATTCATGGACGCACGATAGGAGCGATGTCGATATCGAGCGTCCGCGAAGACGCATTCAGCAACGACGATCAGGAACTCTTTCAGCAGATTGGCAAGCAGGTGGCCATTGCGGCGGCGAATGCCCTTGCTGTTCGCGACCTGGAGGCGCTGAAGAACAAGTTGGCGCAAGAGAAGCTCTACCTCGAAGACGAGATTCGGAACGAACTCAACTTCGAGGAGATCATCGGTCAAAGTCCGGCCCTCAAACAGGTTCTGAAGTTGGTCGAAACGGTCGCTGCAAGTGATTCGACCGTGCTGCTGCTGGGCGAGACGGGAACAGGAAAGGAACTGATTGCCCGAGCCGTGCACGAACACAGTCGGCGGAAGTCCCGCACCTTCGTGAAGCTGAACTGTGCGGCTATTCCCACCGGGCTGCTTGAGAGTGAGCTTTTCGGCCACGAGAAGGGCGCTTTCACTGGAGCAATAGCCCAGAAGGTTGGACGTCTGGAATTAGCGGACCAGGGCACGTTGTTCCTCGATGAGGTCGGCGACATCCCGGTAGAAATTCAACCCAAACTGTTGCGGGCCTTACAGGAGCGCGAGTTTGAGCGGTTGGGCAGCACGCATACAAAGAAGGTCAACGTCCGTCTGGTCGCTGCAACCAATCGGAACTTGGAAAAGATGATTGAGGAGCGCCAGTTTCGCGGGGACTTGTATTACCGCCTCAACGTATTTCCGATCCAAATTCCTCCGCTGCGCGAAAGGCAGGAAGACATCCCGCTCTTGGTGCGTTACTTCGCAGAGAAGTTCGCTCGCCAGATGCAGAAGCCGATCGATTCCATTCCAACCGACACGATGAGCCAGCTTCAAAAATGGCACTGGCCGGGGAACGTCCGGGAGCTGGAAAACTTGATCGAGAGAGCCGTCATTCTGACCACCGGCACGGCATTACAGGTTCCGTTGCCGGAAATCAAGGCGTCCCCGGTGAGTGTTGCTCCATCGGCGGCCGTACCGCCGACTGACGACGGGGATCGTGAGAGCATCATCAGGATCCTTCGGGAAACCGGCGGTGTGCTTGGCGGTCCCAATGGCGCGGCTGCCCGACTCGGCCTGAAACGTACCACCCTGCAATCCAGAATCAAGAAACTCGGTATCACGCGGAATCACTGGTGGCCCTCGAATTTCCCCAGCTAGAAGTAGCAGGCGCTCGAAAGCGCATGCGCCACCGAAACCGCTAGTCCTTATCGCCACCCACGGCGGGCGAACGGGTTTGCTTACCTTCCTCCTTATATTGCTGAGTTCTTCCCGAATCTCGCCGTGCCGAAGCTGGTGCCGAATTCGGCACGGTGCCGAAGTCGTAGAGTGCCGAAGCATTCGGCACGCCTGATCGATCGCCTAGTCTAGCCGGAAGAGAACCTCCCACAAATCAGCAACTTCGGAACGTTCCTCTGCTTCCTCCTAGTTTGGCAGCGCAGTTGCCTTATGTCAGGACATGATGCCGCAATTCATACAGACACTCGAAGGAAAGCCCAGACCGGCTTGCACTCGTGAACAGGCGCGGGAGTTGTTGGAGCAGCTTCGTGCTGCATACCAGGACCTCTCGTCGGCCGAACGCAACTTGGTCAAGGGCTCGATCTGGCAAGCGCAGCGCGCACAAGCCATCGCGGAAGCGGATAGGGAGAACGAATGCTGCGAATCAGTGTCGTAAACGAGCCGGGAATTACGCGAATGAAGCTGGAAGGCAAGCTGGCCCACGAATGGGTGGATGAAGCCAGGAAAGCGTGGATGGCGGTGTCGGAAATGAGTTGCGATACGGGGATTGTCGTGGACCTGCTGAATGTTTCGTTCGTCGATGAGGCAGGCCATCAACTCCTTACCGAAATGCGTCACGCCAGCGCAGAACTGATGGGGTCGGGACCGCTGATGTCGGCATTGATCGATGAAATCGAAGAAGCGGAAACGGCAGCTGCGGATGACGCCGCGGTCGGGGACTAACCCAGCAAGATCAACATAACTGAAAGGAATTCAAAATGGGGGCGAGACTCCAACAGGATAAGTGTACCCAAAACGACTACGTCCGCCTTTTCGCAGACTCCGCAGAACCACTTCGATGGCTCTGCTACACCCTGACCGGCGACGAAGAGCTCAGTGAGAAGGTTCTCGACGCCGCGTTTGAGCAATCACTCAAAGGAGCGGATCGAGTCTTTCGCGAGTGGATGGTGAGCTGGGCGCGGCGCCTCATTGTCCAGGCATGTATTCGGCTGATGCGACCGACCGCTCAAAGCTTGGAAGAGTGCGTCTGCTTCCATCGCAAACAGGATGGCAGCGGGATTGCGGAGCAGCTGGAGCTTGCGCTCAGTCAATCTTCCGAAACGCTGCAGCAGAGGCTCCTCGGCCTTGACCCGCTCCCGCGATTTGTTTTCGTGTTGCGGGCGCTCGAAGGGTATTCGCGTCGGGAGACCGCACTCCTGCTCGGAATTGGCGACAGAACCTGCGAGTCGATCTATATCCAGGCGCTCCAGGCTCTTCAGCCGAAGTTGTACGTTCTGAAACCCGCCGCGACGGGTATTGAGTTCGTGGCGATATAAAAATTCGGCCAAGAATTTGCGCGGCGATAGTAGCGGTTTGAACTGAACTTTACATGGTCGGGTATATGCAGCCCGCACAGGAGCAAAGGATGAAACAAAGAATCGGAAATATCAAATGGCTGTTTGGCGTGCTCGTGGTTATCGGACCACTCCACATGATTGAACAGATGGTTTTTGGGATCGATGAAGTCTATGAGATGAAGCGGCTTGTAGCGGTCTATCACAGCTGGTTTTCTAACCCTGATCTAGGCACTGTTGTGCTTGTGACCGTCGCAGGTGCGCTGTGCCTGCTCATGATGTATGGACTGATTGCAGGAGGTCGCTGGCAACTTGCGGTCATTGGATTTCTGGGATTGTCGTGCATCGGGGAAGTCCACCATGTTCTACGGCTGTTTATTTTTGGCCACTACAATCCCGGCGTCGTAACCTGCGTCCCATTCGCAACGATCGGCGGGCTTCTCCTGTATCACGCTTATTCGCAATTTCGGAGCACACCACGAATCGAAGGCCAACAGGCCACGGTTTAGAGAGATTACTGAAGATCAATTTCAAGGAGCAATTTATGAAAGCAATTCGCAATTATCACATGTGGGATCTGCCAGGGCGCCTTTCGACAGGACGCTTCGCGTTAGCGCTCTTTGCTCTCACTCTCATCGCCCCATTGTGCGTGGCACAGGAAGCAAACCAGCAAGCTCCGGTGGCGAGCGGGTCCGCAGCGTCGCCGGCTGATAGTCACAAAGTGATTTACGTGACTGACTTCGAACTGGATCCCGCAAACTTCAAACAAGACAAAGGTGGCATTACCGGCAAAGGGTATCTGCTGCCGCCTCCTCCCGGGAGTGTCTTGAGGAGAAAGCGACAGGACCCGGAGACCGAAGCCCGCAAGCTGGTCAACCTGATGTCAGAAAGCCTGGTCGCAGATCTGCAGAAAGCTGGCTTCACTGCCCGCCGGTTGTCGTCAACAGATCCTAAGCCGGCCGATGGACTGGTCGTCAGCGGTGTGTTTACCGAAATCGACGAGGGCAACCAAATGCGGCGCGCTGTACTCGGCTTTGGCTCAGGCAAGACGAAGATGGAGCTTTACGTAAAAGCGACGGACGTATCCAGCGATGCGAAACCTCTATACGAGGTCTCGACGAATAAGACTAACGGGAAACGTCCGGGTGCCGTCATTGCTATGAACCCTTACGCGGGGGCAGCAGGGTTCGTGGTGAAGTTCGGCATGACCAAAAATGCGCCGGAGAAGATGGTCAAGCAAACGGCTTCCAAGATCGCTGCGGAATTGACAAAGCAACTCAACCCAAATTCCGTCTCTGCAAAGAAGTAGCAAAACAACGAGACGTCATGGAGTCGATCATGAAGAAGACGTTGATATTCATCGTGGCTGTGCTCGTGCTGGGCTCGATCAGTCTGGCATATGCGTGGAAGAGTCGCGGCGACAATTCAGTGGTTGCCTCCGGCACGCTGGAAGCGCGCAACATCAGCATCGGTTCGAAGGTTGGCGGCCGAATCACTCATGTGCTCGCCCACGAAGGGGACCGCGTCGAAGCCAATCAACTCCTCGTGGTCTTTGACTCCGCCGAGTTGGAAGGCCAGCTCCTGGAGGCACAGGGGCGGGTTGAGGCAGCCCGCGCGAATCTGGCGAAGATGCTGCACGGGTCGCGACCTGAAGAAATCGCTGAGGCGAATGCCGCCTCGAATGGATATCGCGAGGCGGAATTGGCGCAGGCACGAGCCGATCTAGAGAGGGCGAGAACCGAAGAGACCAATGCCGATCGTGAACTCAAGCGCGCTGAAGTCCTGACCGATGGCGGCGCCATGTCGCAGCAGTCCCTGGACAACGCCCGCGATCGAGCCCGCTCCGCCCACGCCTTGGTGAGCGCGCAGACCAACGCGGTAGCCGCCGCCGAAGGTCGTTTAAGCGCCGCGAAAGCGGTTGCTGACAAGACGCAACGCGGATTTCGAAGGGAAGATATCGCCGCGGCACGCGCGGAGTTGACTCTAGCCGAAGGGCAACTGAAGGAGGCCGAGGCGCGATGGGCGGAGCGCGAAGTGCGGTCTCCCGCGCCCGCTGTGGTCGAGACCATGGACCTGCGGCCGGGGGATCTGCTCGCCGCTAATGTCCCGGTAGCCCAACTCCTTGAGGCCGATCAACTCTACGTTGTGGTTTACGTTCCGGAAACGAAACTCGGGGCGGTTCACATTGGACAGTCCGCCCAGATCCGCGTGGATACGTATCCGAACCAGAAGTTTCAGGCTCGGGTGGAGCAGATTCGGCAACAGTCCGAGTTCCTGCCGCGGAATGTCCAGACCAAGGAAGAGCGCGTTCACCAGGTCGTCGGTGTAAAGCTGCGCGTTGAAAATCGGGAAAATCTCTTGCGCGCCGGCGTGAGCGCAGACGTGCAATTCGCTTCGGAGACTCGCTAATGCTGGCCATTGAGACCAAAAATCTGACACGCCGCTTTGGCGACTTCGTGGCAGTGAACCGAGCCTCGATCACGGTTGAGAAGGGCGAAGTCTTCGGGTTCCTGGGCCCCAACGGCAGCGGCAAGACGACCGTTATCAAGATGCTGACCGGACTCTTGCCCATTACTGAGGGTGACGCGTGGATCGAAGGGCTGGATGTCCGTTCACAGGCCGATGAGGTTCGTGAGCGAATTGGCTACATGAGCCAGAAGTTCAGCCTTTATGACGATCTCACCGTTTTGGAAAACCTCCAATTCTACGGGCGGGCGTATCAACTGAAGGGAAAAGCCCTCGAAAAGAAAATTGACGAAACGATCGCTGCTAACAAGCTGGAAAAGTATGTCAACCGGCTTGCGGGACGGCTGTCCGGCGGATGGAAACAGCGTTTGGCTCTCGGTTGCGCCTTGATGCACGAGCCGACCGTGCTGTTTCTTGATGAGCCAACGGCAGGAATCGACCCGGTGGCGCGCCGGCAGTTGTGGGACTTGTTATTTCAGCTTTCGGGACATGGGATCACGTTCTTTGTGACCACGCACTACATGGATGAAGCGGAACGCTGCAGTCATCTCGCCTATATCTACTACGGCGAGTTGATTGCCGACGGCACTCCGGATTCCTTGCGCGCCTTGCCCGAAGTGAATCCGCCGGGTACGCACCGCTTCGAAATCTCAGCCCCTGCGATCACAACTGCACTACGCAAAGCGAAGGAGATGGCACTGTTCAAGAGCGCGACGATTTTCGGGCGCTCGATTCACGCGTTAGTCGATGAGTCGGTTGGCCAACAGGAACTCGACCATGAGCTGCGCCGTCACGGGATCGCAGTCGAAGAAATTCGCCCGCTGATTCCCACGCTTGAAGACGCCTTCGTGGAACTGAGTCAGCGGCGCCAGATGCAGATGGAGGCGGCGTCATGAAGAATCCGACGCAAGGGATGGGAGCCATCTTCTACAAAGAAGTGCGGCACATGCGCCGCGATCCGATGGCCGTCCTGTTTGCCTTCGTGTTGCCCGTGCTGCAGATGATTATTCTCGGCGCGGCGATCGACACCAATATCCGGCAGGTCCGCACGGCGGTGTACGACGCCAGCGGTAGTTCGATGATGACCGAAGTCTCCGGCAGTTCGGAGAGCCGCGCATTTCTGGATCGCTTGCGGAACTCCGACACATTTCGAGTCTACAAGTATGTGCATAGCGATGCTGAGTTGAACGAAGAGATGATCTCTGGTCGAGCCAGCGTAGGCGTCAAGATTCCGATCGATTTCGACCGCAACCTGCTGAAAGGCAACCAGGCGCAAGTTCTGGTGATGGTCGATGGATCCGACTCCAATGTCGCCGGACAAGCCGTCAATGTATCTGGTTCCATCGGGCTCGACGAATCCTTGCGCCGCATGATGGCGCCAGGGCAGAAGAACCCAATCGAAGTGCGGCCCAAGGTGATGTTCAATCCCGCGTCGCGGTCGCCGAATTTTTTGCTGCCCGGCTTGATGGCTGTTCTGCTGATCATGGTCACGGTGATGCTCACAGCGTTTTCAATTGTGCGCGAAAAAGAGCGGGGCACGATCGAGCAGCTCTTCGTGACTCCGGTGCGGCCGTTGGGACTCATGCTGGGCAAGATCATGCCGTACTTCGTGACCGGAATTGTTGAACTCGGAATATTCCTGGTGTTCCTGCGTTTCGCATTTCAAATTCCGATCCATGGGAATGTTCTGGTGCTCGCCGGCCTCACCGCCGGGTACCTTTTCGTGAACCTGGCAATCGGAATCCTTATCTCCACCAAGGCAAACTCGCAAGCCGAAGCCTTGCAGTTCTGCCTGGTTGTCATGCTGCTGAGCATCTTCTTGTCAGGGTTCATGTTTCCTCGCGAGACGATGCCGCTCTGGGCCTACACGCTGAGCCACTTTGTACCTGCGACATACATGATCAAGATCACGCGCGGCGTCATCCTCCGCGGAGCCGGATTAGAACAGCTGTGGTTTAACGGCCTGGTGCTGTTCGCGATGGGCGCCGGACTGTTGCTGGCGGCTGCTAAGCGATTCAAGAAGATGACAGTTTGAACGTGAATGGAGAACGAGTTATGCAGACGAACTTACAAACTCGGACAATGAGCCAGCGTGGCCGCACGCCTCGCCTCGTTCGCTCACGCTTTTGCACTTTCATTTTAAGCTGCATCGCGGCGGCGGGTTTGCTTGCGAGCAGCCGAATGGTAGCCCAGGATGCGGCTCCCGCGCCTGCCGTGCTCACGCTTGATCAGGCAGTGCAGATGGCGGTCACCAACAATCGCTCACTCAGGATTGCTACTTTGGAGGTCGACAAGTCTAAGTGGCAGGTCGCCGAGGTCAAGACAAAGCGCCTGCCGACCTTCAGCGGTACGATCCTTGGATCGCAACTCCTCAACGAAGTTAGCTTCAGTTTTCCAGCCGGCTCGTTTGGGAACTTACCGGGCGTAGGTCCTTTCCCCTCATCGGACACGAAGATAACCACTCCACGTCAGCCGGTCGCCTACGTGCTGAGCCAGGTCACCCAACCGCTCTCTCAGCTATACAAGATTCAGCTCGGTGTGCGAGCCAAAGAACTGGACACGAAAATAACCGGCGAGAAAGCGCGTGCCGAGCGACAGGCCTTAATAAAGGATGTCAAGCAAGCGTATTACGCCGTTTTACAGTCCGAAAGCCAACTACAGTCGGCCGAGGCCAATGTGAAGCAATACCAGGAACTCGACCGCGTGGTTCTGCAGCGGGTTTCTCAGGAGGCGGCCCTCAAATCCGACAGCCTCGACGTAAAAGCCAAATTCGCAAATGAGAAATACAAGCTGGCTCAGCTGCGCAACACTCTCGATACCCGCAAGGAATATCTGAATAACCTTCTCGGTCGCGACATTCGCACCGAATTCCGCACGGAACAAGTTCCGGTTGCCTCCTTTGAAGAGGTGGATCTGAAGCTGGCGCAGAGTCGCGCGCTCGATCAACGTCCCGAGATTAAGGAAGCCGAGTTCTCAGCTCGACAAGCCGAATACGACCGCCGTATGGCGAAGGCGGACTACATTCCCGACGTAGGTGTCGCCTTCAACTACGCTTCCAACTTCAACGTCGACGTTCTTCCGAGAAACATGACGAGCATCGGGCTTGAATTGAAATGGGAGCCATGGGACTGGGGCCGTCGCAAAGACATCGTCAATCAGAAGAAGGCCACCGAGTCCCAGGCGCAAGCGCAATTGAACGAAACCCGGTCCCGCGTGTTGATGGACGTAAATAGCCGGTTCCGGAAGTTAGAAGAATCTCGAGTACTGATTGCTGTCGCCCAGGCGGAGCGCGAGGCAGCACAACAGAGGCTGCGGGAAGTGACCAACAAATACGGGCAACAAGCGGTTTTACTTAGCGATGTGTTGCACCAGCAGGCGGCTGCTGCCAGCGCAAGTGATGACTATCAGCAGGCATTGCTGGGCTTCTGGTCCGCGAAAACCGAATTCGAAAAGTCATTGGGAGAAGATTAATGATCCGCACACAACAAATCCGTTTCGCAGGGAGCTTGGGGCTGGCCATCGCTCTGTTCTCGGCGATGAGCCAGGTCGGCTGTACCAAAGCAGAATCCGAACCACGGGCACTCACGCCGGTCCGAATTGAGCAAGTGCAGACTATTTCCACGGGCAGCGAGACTCGCTATTCCGCCAACATCATTCCCAACGCCCAGGTGGACCTGGCATTCAAATCAGGTGGATATGTCGAAAGCATCCGCCAGGTTCGTGGCGCGGACGGACGTATGCGAAGCCTCGACACCGGCGACTGGGTCGATCGCGGCACAGTGCTTGCGGTGGTGCGGCAGCAGGACTACACCGACCAGCGCGAGCAGGCTCGGGCGCAACTCGCACGTGCTCAAGCTGACTACGACCACGCCAAGGTGAACTTCGATCGTACGTCGAATCTCTATTCGACTCAGAGCGCCACGAAGCCGGAATTCGACCAGGCCAAAGCCCAACTCGACAGTTCGGCTGCTGGTTTGAACAACGCAAAGGCCTCGCTCGCACAGGCCGAAACTGCCCTCAACGATTCGTCGCTGCGCGCGCCTTTCGCTGGCTGGATCGTCAAGCGCAGCGTGGATGTCGGCGCTCTCGTCGGACCAACCGTAGCCGGCTTCACGATTGCCGACACACGATCGGTTCGTGCCGTCTTCGGTGTTCCCGACAACGCCATGGGTCGCATCAACTTGGGGCAGCGACAGGTGATTACGACCGATGTCTTTCCGGACGAGTTTTCTGGACGCGTTACCGCGATCTCTCCGGCAGCCGACCCCAAGAGCCGTGTGTATTCGGTTGAGGTGACGATTCCCAATCCTCGCAATCAACTGAAGTCGGGAATGATTGCTTCTCTCGCGCTAGGCGGCGAAATCCTGCCCACAACAGTGTTAGCCCTCCCGCTGAGCGCAGTCATTCGAGACCCGCAGAACGCGCAAGCTTTCGCCGTGTTGACTGCCGAAGGGACGGGAGACACAGTCACCGTTCGCAGCCGCACCGTCGATCTCGGGGACGCCTACGGAAACATGATCCAGGTCCTCGGTGGCGTGAAAGCAGGAGAACGCGTCGTCACCGCCGGATCAACCTTGGTGAAAAGCGGCGACCGGGTACGAGTCATGCAGTGAAACAGCGACACCGAATAATTTCATTGTCGAGAAACTTATATGGCACATAAATCCGATTCCGAGATTATCCAGCGTACACACAACACCGCGCGGTTCTTCGTCGAGCATCGCCAGCTAGCCCTCGTCCTGCTGCTTGGCACGTTTCTCTGGGGCTGGTACGGCTACTCGAAGATGCCGAAACGCAAGGACCCCGTGATCCCCGTCAGGGTCGCCGTTGCCGCATGCAGGTGGCCGGGCGCAACTGCGGAAGAAGTCGAACAGTTGATCACACGGCCAATCGAGCAGGCCATGGCGCAGAACCAGGCGGTCAAACCTCCCGAGGGCTCTGACTACGGCATCCGTTCGTTGAGTTTCCCGAACTTCGCCCTGGTGTTTGTCCAGCTCGATGAAAACATTAAGGACACTGCGAAGGAGCTCAATGACATCAACCTGCGCCTCAACGATTTGAGCAACAAGCTGCCGCAGGGCGCAGGCCCGATCCAGTTCAACAGCAACTTCGGCGATACGGCTGCCCTGATGCTCACCGTGGCCAGCCCGAAAGTTAGCGATATTGACATCGCCTTGCGCGCGCGTTCGGTGAAAAAGGCCATCGAAAAAGTACGCAGAGAGCTACCAAAGAATGCTCCCCAGCCGCGGATCAGTGCCGTCGTTTCATTTCCCCAGTCGATTGCCGCCGAGGAGATACGGGCGTCATTCAACTTGATCGACCAACTGGGTGTCCGCCGTGGAACGTTCCAGGATCCCCACATATTCCAGGGCCCGGGATTCCTCGGCGTTGACGTGAGTTCGAAGGCCGACGACCGAGCTCTGCAGGCCTGGGGCGACCACATTATGCGGGAGCGATTCCATCGTTCTGAGATTCACCCCGATTCGTGGAGGGCGGCCTTCATCCGCGACCCGGAGGAAACACAGGCCAAGCTGGCGAAAGTTGCAGGCGAGAAATACTCCTACCGGGAACTCGATGACTTCACGGCTCTGATTCAGAGAACACTGCAGGGGACGCCGGAAGTCTCGAAGGTCGATCGCAACGGAGTGCTCGCCGAGAGGGTTTACCTGGATTATTCCCAGCAGCGCCTTGCGGAATACGGTTTACACCCGGGGGATCTTCAAAAGATCCTATCAGCGCGCAACAGCACTCTGCCCGGCGGCGTACTGGAAGTGGATAGCAAGAACGTTACGCTTGATCCCTCCGGTAAGTTCGAGAACGCGCATGCTATCGGAGACGTCATTGTAGGGAGCGCGGCTACAGCTTCGAATGCGCCAGTTTATCTGCGTGATCTGGTTGACGTCTCACGTGGTTACGAGAGCCCGGCACGCTACTTAAACTACTTCACATGGCAAGACAAAGACGGCTCCTGGCACCGCAGCCGGGCCATCACGCTGTCGGTTCAAATGCGGGACGGCCAGCAGATTGCCCAGTTTGGCAAGAGCGTGGATGAAAAACTCGCTGCCGTCCGCAACTACTTGCCCGATGACCTCATCATCGCCCGCACTTCCGATCAGCCTCTCCAGGTGAAAGAAAACATCGACCTGTTCATGGGCGCGCTCTACGAAGCAATTTTGCTGGTCGTCATCGTTTCGCTCGTCGGCTTTTGGGAGTGGCGCTCCGCTGTCCTGATGGCGATTTCCATTCCCATCACACTCGCAATGACATTTGGCTTTATGTGGGTGCTTGGTATCGACATCCAGCAGGTTTCGGTTGCCACCTTAATCATCGCTCTCGGCTTGCTGGTCGACGATCCTGTAGTTGCCGGCGACTCGATTAAGCGCGGCATTGCCGAGGGCCACCCGAATCTGGTCGCCTCCTGGCTCGGGCCTACGAAGCTGGCGACGGCAATCATGTTCGCGACGATCACGAACATTGCCGCCTACATTCCGTTCCTGATGCTGACCGGCACGATGGGTGAGTTTATGTACAGCTTGCCGATTGTCATGACGTGCTCGCTGGTAGCTTCGCGCTTGGCGTCAATGACCTTTGTTCCGCTGCTGGGGTATTACCTTCTCCGCCGCGATAGAAAGCCAGAGAAGCCAATCGAAGTACGACGCACCACGGGCTTTACCGGCTGGTACGCGCGAACGGCTAAGACCGCGATCGATCACCGCTGGAAGGTTTTCGCCGGATCATTGGCATTCCTTGCGCTCGGCGGGTTTTTTATGTCGCGAGTGAAGACGAATTTCATGCCAGACGATGTTCAGTACTGGTCCTACATCGACGTATGGCTTCCCAATGACACCAACTTAGACGCGACGAATCATACCGCCGAGCAGGTGGAGCAAATTGTCCGTGACGAGGCCAAAAAATTCGCTAAAGAGCGAGCGGGCGAGAAGGGCAAGCCCGAGCACATTCTGAAATATGTGACCACCTTCGTAGGCGGAGGCGGACCGCGCTTCTGGTTCTCGGTATCTCCGCAGTTACAGCAATTGAATTATGCACAGGTCATCCTGGAAGTTACGGACAAGGAGATTACTCCCGAATTCGTGCGGTACCTGCAGCCAATCTTGTCCGCTAGTATTCCTGGCGCGCGTATTGATGTCCGCCAGTTACAGTACGCCGCGATCGACTTCCCGGTGGACATCCTCATTGCCAACAACGCCGATGTCAGCGCGGCACAATCCGCGGAGGACATTCGCACCTTACGGCGGCTCGCACGACAACTGGAGGATATCTTTCTCTCCCTGCCTAACACGGCCGGAACTCGCAATGACTGGGATTCCGAGAGTTCGGGCGTGAAGTTGAAGATCGATTCGGATCGTGCCAATCTCGCGGGCATTACCAACCAGGACGTTGCCGCTTCTTCTACCTCGGCGATGAGCGGTGCTCAGCTCACCACGCTCCAGGAAGGCAACAAGGAGATACCCGTCGTTGCCCGCCTGAAGATGGAAGAGCGCGCTCAGCTTTCCGATTTGCAGAGCCTCTATGTGTACGCGATGCAAGGGTCGTCAAAAATCCCTCTGACGCAGGTTTCAAAAATCGAACACTCGATGGAGACGGAACGCATCATCCGGCTCGACCACTTTCGCACGATCGCTGTGCGTTGTTTCCCCAGGCCGGGCGTGCTCTCTTCCGAAGTGTTGAAAGCGGCAGGACCCAAGCTTGCTGAGTTCGAGAAGAATCTTCCCCCCGGCTACAAGATTCGCATGGGTGGCGACTATTACCAGCAGCACCGCGGGTTCGGAGAACTCGGCGTCGTTATGGCGGCCTCGGTGTTCCTGATCTTCCTGGCGCTGGTTTTTCAATTCAACAACGCGATCAAGCCGTTCCTGGTGTTCGCGGCTGCGCCCTACGGCGTGGTCGGAGCGGTGGCGGCTCTGTGGATTATGGGAACTCCCTTCGGCTTCATGGCCTTCCTCGGAGTTGCCAGCCTGATCGGCGTCATTGTGAGTCACGTGATCGTGCTGTTCGACTTCATCGAAGAAAAACACGAGGAAGGCGAGCCGTTCGAGGAAGCCGTGATCGACGCGGGCATCATTCGTCTGCGTCCGGTCATGATCACGGTGGGAGCCACAGTGCTCGCGTTGTTCCCGCTGGCGATGCACGGGGGCCCGCTCTGGCAGCCACTTTGTTACACCCAGATCGGAGGCTTATGTGTAGCGACCTTTATCACGTTGCTGTTGGTTCCGGTGTTGTACGCCATCTTCGTGCTGGATCTAAAGATCTTGAAGTGGGAAGAAAAAGAGAAGCACCCGATGCTTGCGGCAGAGGTTGCCGCGGACTAATTCATTCTCCACAGAATAGTGGAACGAGGAAGGAATATGAAAAAGACACTTTTAACTGTAGTGGTGGGATTTGTTGGACTTGCCACATACATCCTGGGGGCGCGTGCGACACCTGCCTCGGCCGAGACCATGGCGCGGTGCAAAGTGACGGTTCCGCAGTCCTGGGGAGATTTCGTAGGAGCCTCCGACAGCTTTGGCCTGGTATTCAAGGACAATTCCGGCACGTTGCGGTTCGTGCGCCAACTGCCTTGTGGCTTGGAGAGCATTCCGTCAGTTTCCGTTGAAGTCCAGAGGAACTAGTCCCCGGTTGAGTCTGTCTTGCAATTCGAGCACTCCAGACCCCGCACCGGGATGCCTTTATAGAAATGTCGAAAGTATTGCGGAGCATGTCTTATGAACAAGAAATTTGTGTCGAAACACACAGGTCACGTCCGTTTCTTCGCGGCCTGTCTCCTGGCGAGTCTGCTACTGACGAGCGCCGACGCGCAACAGCAGGGCGCTGCGCTACTGACTGGAATGGCAGCGAATGCCCAACAGCTCAGGCAGTACACCTTCAAACAGCGCACGGAGATGTACCACAAAGGTGAGCTGAAGAATGCCAGGGTTGAAGAAGTGCATTACAGCGCCAGTGGCGAACGTATCAGCATTCCGCTTGATGAGCAGAAATCACAGTCTGACGCGCCGCGCCGTGGACCTGGACACCGAATCGTTGCCAAGAAAATGACAGAAAAGAAGGAAGAGATGAAGGACTACGTGGACCGCTTGATGTCACTTACCAGCCGGTATCTGACGTCTGATCCCACGAAGCTCCAGGCAGCGCTCGCCAACGCAGAGATGACAACCGGAGGCGGCAGTAGTCACGTACGGTTTCGAATGCGTGACTATGTCAAAACCGGAGACACGATGACGATGAGTTTCGATCCGGCAACAAAACGCCCAACCAGGACGGAGGTCAACACGTCATTGGACGGCTCGCCGGTGGCGATAGTGCTGGCCTTCGACCAGATCCACGAAGGCCCAAGCTATCCGGTGAGAACTGTGGTCAAGTCTGATGAAAAGCAGCTCGAGATACGTCTGCTGACCTACGACTATCGGCTTTGAGTGGAGCAGAACTATGCATCATCAAAAAGGCATTGCTATGAGACGAAAACTGGCTCGACAGATGACTGTGGCGTTGGTTGTGTGTTGTGGCGCTGTCACGATTCTCGCGCAGGATGTTCAATACAACTACGATCGCGATGCGGAGTTTTCGGTTTACAAGACCTACCAGTGGGTTGAGCGCAGCCACGTGCAGGGCAACGAACTGGTCGACAAAGATATCCGCCGAGCCATCGATGGCCAATTGAGCCAGAAAGGCCTGCAACGGGTGGAGAGCAGCGGTGATCTCCACATTCAATACCTGACTGCAGTCGACCGGGAGAAACAAGTGGACGCCTGGACCATGGGTCCCAGGTGGTCCGGCATGGCTCGTGCTAATACCTCGACGATCGACGTCGGTACGCTGATCGTCAACGTCTACGATCCCGCAAGGAAGCAGTTGATATGGCGCGGGAGCGCAAGGAAGAGTCTCGATCTTAAGAAAGATCCAGACAAGAACTACAAGAATCTTGAGAAGGCCGTAGCGAAGCTGCTGCGACACTTTCCGCCGAATTCCAAGAAGTAGCTAACCATTTCGAAAATGAGCCGAGTTGAGGTCGAGTCGATGCGTGCAAGAAAAATGCTCCTAATAATGCTGCTGTGCGCTGTGGGATCGATGTCCTTTGCGCAGAAGCAGCAAGCAGATCGGGCGGCGGCACGCGCGCAAATCGCGCAGAGTTCTCGGTTTGAGCAAAAAGAACTGCTCCGCGGCCTCGATCAGGCAATGGACGAGGTTGCCGAGCGCGTGTTGCCGGCGGTCGTCCAGATTTCGGTTAGCGGCTTCGGACCGTCAAGGCAGCGTAGCGGCGGCGAGAACGTTATTGAGCGGCAACGCGGGGTTGGCTCGGGCGTGATCGTGGATCCCAGCGGCTACGTTATCACTAACGCGCACGTGGTCACGGGTGCGCAACGAATTCAGGTCATCATGCGATCCGTGAACACGGAGCTAGTGCCGGGGAAGACGAGTTTGCTGCGTAAGCAGCGCACCTTCGAAGCTAAGCTCCTGGGCACACACCGTCTTACTGACTTGGCGCTGCTGAAAATCGAAGCGGATGGTCTGCCGAGTATTCCGTTGAAGGAAGAGTATAGGGCCCGTCTTGGACAGACAGTGCTAGCGGTCGGCTCGCCCATAGGGCTAGATCATACCGTCACAAGAGGGATTATCAGCGCGTTGGGGCGGCAGACCGACCTCGATCACCCCATGATCTACATTCAGACTGATGCCCCCATCAATCCCGGCAATAGCGGCGGAGCGCTCGTGGACCGAGATGGGGGATTGGTGGGAATCAACACCTTTATCTATAGCCAAAGTGGCGGCAGCGAGGGTTTGGGATTCGCCATTCCCGAACCTACAGTGCGATTCGTTTACGAAGAACTTAAGCGATACGGGCGAGTGCGCCAGACACTGATCGGCGCAAGCGTTCAGACGCTGACCCCAACACTCGCTGCCGGCTTGAAGCTTCCCCAAGACTGGGGAGTAATCGTCTCCGATGTGGTTCCCAATGGCCCAGCCGACAAAGCTGGCCTGAAATCAAGGGACATCGTAGTCGCTATCGACAATCGTGAGATTGACTCGCTGCCGAGGTTTGCTGCTTCTCTATTCCTTCATCCTCACGACCAGCTGATTCAAATAAATGTGCTGCGCGGGACCGAAACATTGAAGCTCTATATTCCCGCGGTCGAAGCCCCAGGCGGAGTCGAGAGTCTGGCGGATCTGATTGATCCGGGCAAGGGCCTGATTCAGCCACTTGGAATATTCGTGCTCGACCTGAACAAGTCTGTGCTTGATTTGCTGGCGAACCTTCGTTCGTCTTCGGGGGTCGTCGTGGCCGGGAAAGTCGATTACACAGCGCCAATCGACGCCGATCTAGCGATCGGCGACGTTATCTGCTCGCTCAATGGAATCCACCTCACCAGCACAAATGATTTTCGCGCGGAGCTCGACCGCTTCAAAAGTGGCGACCCCGTGGTTTTGGAAGTTGAGCGCCAAGGCCGGTTCCAGTTCGTTTCGTTTGATATGGAGTAGCCGTCTTTGGTGAAGTCGTGTATTTCGTTGGACTACTATGAACTCAGAAAGTGCAGAGTATCGTCGACTAGCGGGCATGCCGCCCTCAGAGGACTGGCAGCGTTGGGGAACCTATCTGGGTGAACGCTCGTGGGGCACGGTACGCGAAGACTATAGCTCCGACGGTTCAGCATGGCACTACTTCCCGCATGATCATGCGCGCAGCCGTGCCTATCGATGGACCGAAGACGGAATCGGCGGCTTCTGTGACCGTCACCAGTATCTGTGCCTCGCTGTTGCACTCTGGAATGAGCGGGACCCTATCCTCAAGGAGCGATTCTTCGGACTGACTAACCATGAGGGCAACCACGGCGAGGACGTCAAGGAATATTACTTTTACCTGGATAACACGCCCACCCATTCCTACGCGAAGATGTTGTACAAGTATCCGCAGGTCGCCTACCCCTACGAGGCACTGGTAACTGAAAATGCCCGGCGTGGCGCCAGCGAACCGGAGTTCGAACTTTTTGATGCACTCGGTGAGGCCTTCCAACACCAGCACTATTTTGACGTCCTGATCGAATACGCGAAGGTTACGGATGAAGACATCCTGTGCCGGATATCAGTAACGAACCGTGGCCCGAATTCTGCGCCCATCCATGTCTTGCCTCACTTGTGGTATCGGAACACCTGGTCATGGACACACGGGGCAGAACGCCGCCAGATTCGCCGCATGGGAGACGGGCGGGCTTGTACGTTTCATCCCGAACTAGGTGAGCGCTGGTGGTACGTGCAGGCCGATGATGGCACCGAGCCACAGTTGCTGTTTGCGGAAAATGAAACCAACATGGAACGGCTGTTCCAGGTGGGCAATGCAGCGTCGTATGTCAAAGATGGCATCAACGATGCTGTCGTATTAGGGCACGAGCACCGTGTAAATCCTGTCGAGGGCAGCAAAGCCGCCGCACATTTTTCCTTCATCCTGGACCCGGGCGAAACTCGTGTGGTAACTGTTCGATTCTCACCTGAGCCGAACCCGTCGCCGTTCGACGACTTGAACGAAGTCTTCTCGCAGCGCATCCGAGAGGCGAATGAGTTTTACAGCGGGATCCACGCTCCTCACCTCAATCGTGACGAAGAGTTAGTGCAGCGGCAGGCGTTCGCAGGTTTGTTATGGTCCAAGCAGTTCTACCAGTACGACGGTTATCGTTGGTTAGCTGGCGACCCGGCGCAGCCGGCGCCCGCGGAGACTCGACGCCAGGGACGAAATCGCGACTGGTTTCACTTGGACAATGCCGACGTCATTCTCATGCCCGACAAATGGGAGTACCCCTGGTATGCGTCCTGGGACCTCGCTTTCCATTGCGTCGTCATGGCGTTGATTGACCCGACCTTTGCGAAAGAGCAGATCAAGCTGCTCACCACCCCACGCTATCAACATCCCTACGGCACGATTCCGGCCTATGAGTGGGACTTCAACGCGGTCAACCCACCGGTGATCGCATGGGCTGCCTGGCAGGTCTACCAACTAGATCGTGCTCAGCACGGCCGCGGCGACCTCGACTTTCTCATGGCCGTGTTCCAACCACTCGTGATGATGTTGAGCTGGTGGCTGAACCGCAAGGATAAAGAGGGTACAGGCATCTTCGGAGGCGGATTCCTTGGACTCGACAACATCGGAGTCTTTGATCGAGATCAGCCGCTGCCTACGGGAGGCACGCTCGAACAAACCGATGGCACTGGCTGGATGGCGACCTTCCAGCTACACATGATGGAAATCGCACTTGAACTCTCATTGCACGATACGCGGTACGTGCATATGCTCCAGCGTTTTGGTCAGGACTTTGTGCTGGTTGCCAACGTCCTGCAAAAAACCGCCGCCGGCGGAGGTGGGCTTTGGGATGCGGAGGAGGGATTCTATTGCGACGTAATCCGGCTCGATTCCGGGCAAAAAGTTCCGCTACGAATCCACTCCATTGCCGGCCTAGTCCCCTTGTTCGCGAACGTCGTCATCAACAAGATGAGCCTGGCGCAACTTCCGTCTCTCATGCGCACCATGGATTCAATCATGGAGCGTCGCCCATTCCTCAAGGAGATCCTTGCATCATGGGAGGAATCCGGCAGCGAGGAGAACAGGCTGTTATCAGTAGTCTACGGCGACCGGCTGAGAGCCATCCTGAAGCGAGTTCTCGACGAAGACCAGTTCTTGTCGGGCTACGGCGTACGCTCGCTTTCCCGCTATCACCTCGATCAACCCTTTTCGTTCAACGTTGATGGCCATCGTTATGAAGTCAAGTATTTACCAGGCGTCTCGGATAACAGAGTTTTTGGCGGCAACTCCAATTGGCGCGGTCCAATCTGGTTCCCACTGAATTTTCTGCTCCTGCAGTCACTCAACACGTTCGCCCGGCACTATGGAGATGAATGGAAAGTTGAATGTCCGACGGGCTCGGGCCAGTACGTCACGTTGGCTGAAGTCGGAGACGAACTGGCGCACAGGCTGTGCCGAATCTTCCTTCGTGGCTCCGACGGAAACCGGCCTGTATTCGGTGACAACCATTATTTCAACCATGACCCGCACTGGCGCGACTACATTCCTTTTCACGAGTACTTCCACGCCGACAACGGATCGGGAATGGGCGCAAGCCACCAAACTGGCTGGACGGCGCTCGTTGCAATCCTCCTGCAGTACGACGGTGCTCTGCACTTCGATCGTTTGTATAAGACGCCGGACCAACAGGCCGTCACCGAGGTTCCAGCATGATGATTTCCTGTCCTTCAAGAGCTCGCCAGGCACGGCAAACTGAGCACCCCTGCCATCGAATTCCAGTAGCGCGATGGATGCTTGCAACACAGTACTGATATAGGAGGCAAATTGCCTTGAAACACGTCGTGATCGTCGGAGGCGGTTTTGCTGGACTAAGCTGCGCTCGCACACTAGCTGGCTCGAACGATGTGCGGGTCACTCTCATCGACAAGAACAACTATCAGCAGTTCCAGCCGTTGCTTTACCAGGTCGCGACCGCCGCTTTGGCGCCGAGCAATGTAGCTTTCAATTTGCGAAACATTTTCCGGCATCACTCGAATGTGGATGTGAACATGGCGGAGATTATTTCCGTCGATCTCCACACACGCACGGCCATAACCGCGGAGGGACAAAGCTATCAAGGTGATTTCCTGGTGCTTGCGGCAGGATCGCAGGCCAATTTCTTTGGCACGCCCGGCGCAGACAAGCATAGCTACCCGCTCTATTCTCTTCGTGATGCCGAGGTGCTGCGGTCGCGGATTATAGCGGTTCTGGAGTCTGCCGATCGAGATCCGTCGCTCGTGGAAAAAGGCGCGCTGAATTTCGTTATCGTCGGGGCAGGTCCCACGGGAGCCGAAATGGCGGGCGCATTTGGCGATGCGGCTCGACTGCTCCAAAAGGAGAGAAGGTTCAAGAATCTTGCAGCCTCCCAAGCGCAAATCATTCTCGTGGATCACAGTCAGGCCGTGCTGAATGCGTTCTCGGACAAATCTCGATCGTACGCTGCCAAAGCGCTTATGCAGCGCGGTGTCCAACTGCGTCTGGGTACCTCCGTGGTGGAAGTGGCTCCCGGTTACGTGGTGCTTTCCGACGGAACCAGGATCAAGACTCGTACTGTCATCTGGGGCGGGGGTTTGAAGGCAGCGACACTGGCAGGGAAGCTGGGTGTCCCGCCCGGGCGGGGCGGCCGCATCGATGTTCAACCGGACCTTACGGTGAAAGGATTCGATGGCGTTTACGCTTTGGGAGATTTCGCTAACATTGCCGGCGAGAATGGCAGAGCACTGCCTCAGCTTGCTTCGGTGGCGGAGCAATGCGGCCGCTGGTGCGCGCGGAATATTGCGTTGGACATTGCGGGCCAGCCGAGAGTGCCTTTTCATTACGTCGACAAAGGAATCATGGCGATGATCGGACGGAACTCGGCCGTTGCCGAGGTTGGCGTCCGCCGCCGAGGACTTCAAGGCCCGCTTGCCTTCATCGCTTGGTTAGGCGTGCACCTGGCACTCCTGACGAACACCCGCGCAAAAATCGAGGCCCTTATCGAGTGGGCCTGGGATTATTTTGGCAGAGTGCGCAGCAATCCAATTCTCGACCGCAGCGAGCAAGCAAATATCGATTGGAACAGCGACGAAGAAGACCTGGCCGTGTCACTGGATTTGGACAGTTCAACGCGCAAAGTATCTTGAACCGGGGCTGGTCGAACGCTAAGGCGAAATCGCTGCTTTCCTGAAGCCTAACTGGTCCAGCTGGCGGCAGGGTTTCAAGGACGGATTCGAAACGCGAACTCCACGGGTCAGAAACGGATCTACTCGCGCCGTTGCCTGATCAGAGCGGCCAGGTTTTGACGGGTCAGAGGGTTTGGTAGCGACAGAATACTTAGGAGAATAAAGATGAGGTTCGCACGAACTGTGTACTGGATCGCGGCGGCTTACGGATTCGTTTCCCTGGTGCCGCTGTATTTCCTTGTTGACAGAGTCGGACGCGACGCACCGCCTCCCATTACACATCCCGAGTTCTATTACGGCTTTTTGGGCGTGACCCTTCTCTGGCAAATCGTCTTCGTACTGATCGCGAAGGAACCTCTTCGATACCGATCGCTGATGCCCATCACCGTTCTTGAAAAGTTCGTCTATACAGTGCCGGTGGTCTTGCTTTACTTGGACGGTCGTGTCCAGGGCAACATCTTGGGGCCATCACTGCTCGACTCCATTTTCGCCGTGCTTTTTGTCATTGCTTACGTTCGAACGGCGGCGAAACAGCACTCCATAGCAAGTGCGGCATAAGGAGCCTGCAAATAGGTGTGGTCAACCTCAACTTATGGTCGGTGTGCGGCCATCGAGAACTGTTGGCCGAGATCGAGGTTAAGTTCCAGCACGTTAACCCTGGGTTCACCTAAGACCCCGAATTGCCGGGGCGCGGTATGCTTGGCAATCAGTGTTCGCAATTGCTCGATTGGCATACCTCGTGTTTTGGCGACACGCGGTACCTGGAACTCAGCGTTTGCCGGAGTGATGTGCGGGTCGAAGCCCGAAGCTGATGTTGTAACCATGTCGATAGGGATCGGCATACCCGGATGCTCAGCTTGCGCGCTGGCAACGTCGCCGTTTACCCGGTCCAGCAACTTCTGATTTGTGGGCCCAAAGTTCGATCCGCCTGAGTTGGCGGCATCGTACCCGTACCCTGCAGCAGAAGGGCGGGGGTGGAAATAACCTGGCCCAGAGAATCCCTGGCCAATAATGCTGGAGCCGATCACCTTTCCATTTTTCACGATCAATTGCCCATTCGCCTTGTGCGGAAAGATCACCTGTGCAAGTCCGGTAACTACGATTGGATAGATCAGCCCAAGCAGCACAGTGGTCACAACCGTCATTGCAAAGGAAATGCACAGATTCTTTTTCATGACCGACTCCTATGCCAGTCCGATCCGCGTGATGATCATGTCGATCAGCTTGATTCCCATGAATGGAATCAGGACTCCACCAACACCGTAGATTGCGACGTTATTTCGCAGCAGAATCGCCGCGCCCATGGGCCGATATTTCACGCCGCGCAGAGCCAGGGGGATTAGCGCAATGATAATCAGCGCGTTAAAGATGACAGCCGAGAGAATCGCCGATTGCGGCGTCTGAAGGTGCATGATATTCAGCGCGTTCAGCACGGGAAAAGTTCCGGCGAACATCGCTGGGATGATCGCGAAATACTTCGCTACATCGTTTGCAATGGAGAACGTCGTGAGCGAGCCTCGAGTCATCAGCAATTGCTTGCCGATCTCAACCACTTCGATGAGCTTGGTGGGATTGGAATCCAGGTCCACCATGTTGCCCGCTTCTTTGGCCGCTTGAGTCCCGGTGTTCATGGCAACGCCAACGTCAGCCTGGGCGAGAGCGGGAGCATCGTTTGTGCCGTCGCCGGTCATGGCCACTAGTTTCCCGTCAGCCTGCTCGCGGCGAATCAGGTCCATCTTGTCCTTGGGCGTAGCTTGCGCAAGAAAGTCATCGACGCCAGCTTCGCGGGCAATGGCAGCTGCAGTCAGTGGATTGTCTCCGGTGATCATTACCGTGCGAATGCCCATCGCCCTAAGCTGATTGAAACGGTCGCGAATGCCGCCCTTGACGATATCCTTCAATTCAATGACGCCAAGCGCCCCGCGACTGCGTTCCGCAACAACCAGCGGGGTTCCACCTGACCGGGCAATTTCCTCGACTGTGGCTCGAACTTCGTTGGGGAACCTGCCGCCATTCTGCGAGACAAAAGCCACGATCGATTCAGCCGCACCTTTGCGAATCTGGAAACCGTTCAGATCCACTCCCGACATGCGCGTGTTTGCCGAGAACGGCACAAACACAGCTTCATGGGAACCGAGTTCCCGTCCGCGCAAACCATACCGTTCTTTGGCAAGCACAACAATAGAGCGGCCCTCCGGGGTCTCATCCGCAAGCGAGGAAAGCTGGGCCGCATCCGCCAGTTCTTTTTCGTGGACACCCGGAGCGGCGATGAAGCGCGATGCCTGGCGGTTTCCAAGAGTGATCGTCCCGGTTTTGTCGAGCAGCAGCGTATTCACGTCGCCGGCCGCCTCCACAGCACGCCCCGACGTCGCCAGCACGTTGTGCTGAATCAGACGATCCATGCCGGCAATCCCGATTGCGGAGAGCAAGCCGCCAATCGTGGTCGGGATCAGGCAGACAAGCAATGAAACGAGGACAAACACGGTTTGTGGCGAGCCGGAGTAAATGGCGAACGGTTGCAGCGTGACAACCGCGAGCAGGAAGACTATCGTCAGGCCCGCGAGGAGAATGTTGAGGGCAATTTCATTCGGCGTCTTCTGCCGCTCCGCTCCCTCAACCAGAGCAATCATGCGATCAAGGAAAGTCTCGCCAGGGTTCGATGTAATGCGGACCTTGATGTGATCCGACAGCACGCGGGTGCCGCCGGTAACCGCCGAGCGGTCGCCACCGGCTTCGCGTATGACGGGAGCGGATTCGCCGGTAATCGCCGACTCGTCCACTGATGCCACGCCCTCAATGATCTCGCCATCCGAAGGAATGAACTCGCTTGCTGACACCAATACAAGGTCGCCCGCCTTGAGCTTAGAACTGGGAATCTGCTCGACCTTGCCGTCGGGCTTCAGCCGATTGGCCACCGTCTCAGAGCGCGCCTTACGCAGCGTGTCTGCTTGTGCCTTGCCCCGCCCTTCCGCCATAGCTTCGGCGAAGTTGGCGAACAGCACCGTGAACCAAAGCCAAAGCGTAATTTGCAGATTGAACTTCAGTGCGCCGCCCGGCCGGAAGAGCAGCACAGTCGTGATCAGGCTTCCAATCTCGACCACAAACATGACCGGATTGCCCATCATCTTGCTCGGGTTCAGCTTTAGCACTGAGTCCCACAGCGCCCGTTTGACGATCTTCCATTCCCAGACTGCCTTTTGTTTGGCCATAAGAACGCTGTCAGCTCTCAGTGCTCAGCTGGACCTTCTTCGAATGCCGCTGCCTCCGCCCTCCAGTGCACATTCACCAGCATCACAGTTACTGCAAACGCGCCGCACGATACCAAGATCATTCCATTCATGTCCTCTCATCAGAATGCCTTTCCGGCCATCATCTGCAGGTGCTCGAGAATGGGGCCAAGGCTCAGCGCGGGGAAGAAAGTCAGAGCACCCACGATGACGATCACGCCAATCAGAAGCATCGTGAACAGTGGCGTAGTGACGGGGAATGTGCCCAGCGACGGAGGCACGTATTTCTTTTCCGCGAGACTGCCGGCGATTGCCAGCATCGGGATGATCATCAGGAATCGCCCGATCAGCATCGTTATGGCGCCCGCAACGTTGTACCAGGGCGTATTCGTGGTCAGACCCGCGAATGCTGATCCGTTGTTGCCTGCCTGTGACGTGAATGAGTACAGAATTTGGCTAAGCCCGTGTGGCCCGGGATTGGAGATGCTGGAAGCTCCGAAAGTGGCAACGGCGGAAATCGCGGAAAAACCGAGTATGGCAACTGGAAACACCAGGACTACCAGCATCGCCATCTTCACGTCATAGGCTTCGATCTTCTTGCCGAGGTATTCCGGCGTCCTGCCGACCATCAATCCGGCAATGAAAACCGCCAGCACTATGTAGATGAGAATTCCATACATTCCCGCGCCGACCCCGCCAAAGATCACTTCGCCGAGCATGATGTTCGCAAGCGTCACGAGACCACCGATAGGAGTGAAGGAGTCGTGCCATCCATTGATGGCGCCACAGCTCGCATCGGTAGTGACCGTCGCCCAGAGCGCGGTATTCGCTATTCCGAAGCGCACCTCTTTCCCTTCCATGTTTCCGCCTGGCTGCGTAAGAGTGGCGTGCTGGTTGGTTCCGGCAAGTAGTGGATTGCCTCGCGCCTCGGCCCAATACGCAATGCTCACTCCGCCGAAGAACATGAGCGCCATGGCAGCCCAGACGGCCCACCCATGCTTTTGCGAACCGGTCATCTGTCCCAGCGTGTAGGTGAGTCCACTGCCGAGTGCGAAGATCGTGACCAATTCAATCAGGTTGCTCAGCGGCGTAGGATTCTCGAAAGGATGCGCGCTGTTCGCATTGAAGAACCCGCCACCATTTGTGCCGAACTCCTTGATGATCTCCTGAGAGGCGACAGGGCCTTGGGCTATGATCTGTTCTGTGACCGTGTCCATCAGCGGCTTGCCCTGACCATCCAGGACAGGTCTGCCATCCGCGACCTTGGGGATGTGCGTGGGTTCCACAAGCTGCGCCCTGTCGTAAGGCCTGAAATTCTGAACCACACCTTGTGAGACAAGAACCAGTGCTCCCACGATGCACACTGGCAGAAGTACCCACAGATTGCAGCGGACCAGATCAACCCAGAAATTGCCAATGGTGTTCATCTGGCGGCGCGCGATCCCGCGGATGAAAGCGATTGCGAGAACGATGCCCACCGCTGCTGACATGAAGTTGTGGTACGCGAGCCCGGCCATCTGCGTGAGATAGCTCATCGTCGTCTCGCCGCCGTAGTTTTGCCAGTTCGTGTTCGTCGTGAAAGAGGCTGCAGTGTTGAAGGCAAGGGCAGGCGGACTTACCGCGCCGAGCTTCTGTGGATTCAAAGGAAAATATCCTTGCAGCCGCTCCAGGGCGTACAGCGCAAGCATCGATACCGCGCTGAACAGGAGCATAGAAACGCAGTACTCCTTCCAGCCCATTTCGTGACTCTCATCAACCCAGGTCAACTTGTAAATCAGCCGCTCGATTGGCCGCAGCACGGGGTCTAAAAGTGTCCGCTCGCGGTTGAACACCCGCGTCATGAACTTGCCCAGTGGCTTTGTGACCAGGGCAACCAGCGCAAAAAACAGCAAAATCTGAAACCAGCCGTTCGCCGTCATTTAAAACTTCTCCGGCCGCAACAGCGCGTAGACGAGGTAAACCGCGGTTAGCGTACTGATCGTGAGCATGATGATCGATTCAACGCTCATGGCACTCTCACTTCATGCGATCGCAGAACTCGACGTATCCAATCGAGACCGCGAAAAATGCGATTGTGACTACAATCCAGAGCAAATCCTGCATACGTAACCCTTAAAGCCTTTTCCGTTCCCGCATCTGTTCCTCGGGGTAAAGACGAAGCAGCTTTGCTTTCGGTTTCATTCGGCTCGGCACCCTTCTCAGCTCCAGACGGGGGCCCCTGCGAGACTCTCGCGCGTCGCGCCACAGTGCGTAGAGGAAATAGAGCAGGAACACGCAACCTGCTAGCGCAAGTTCAGTAAAGATCATCAAGCCTGTCATGCATCGTGTCCTGAAAGCTCAACTGGTTGCTGCCGTCAGCTTTATTGGAACAAGGCGGTCATAAAGGTGGGCTAAAAGGTTTGTAAGGAAAACATAAGGAGCAGGTCAGTTGAAGTTCCACCCTAATTCCAGCAGCAAGAGGTGGTTTCCACGCGACACATTCGAATTCCCGATTTCGTACCCGGCGTACAGCGTAGCTTTCGAAGTGAGCTTGACTATTGCGCCGGGCGTCAAATACCCGGCTGTATGGTGACCGGTGAACCAGTCGGCGGCGAGCGTCACGCGCTGATTGAGCGGCTGCTCGACCGCAAACTGGCCTCCCCCCTTGTTGCCGGAGGCGAATACGTGCGATGTAGAGTCATACGCACCGATGGTGAGGCGAGTTTTACTTTCGAAGGTTTTTGTCACTTGAGCATAGACGTAGTTGCCGGCGACGTAGCTCGTGTTTTGCACCGGAATGTATAAATTGTCACCCACCAGAAATGACCAATCATTTCTGTTGTAGGCTCGCCATTTGATCGTTGGCGTGAGAATCTCTTGCGAAGGACCCGGAGTAGTCATCCCGTTGAGATTCATTCCAAACTCGATCTGGTGTCCGATTCCAACGACCACTCGAGGCGTGTAGGTGCCGGCACGTGCGTCTGACAAATACGCGAAGTCGAATTCACCATAAACCTTTCCTTTGTCGAGCACATCACCGCTCGGAACGTTGTAGATGGTTTCCTGTGCAAAGGAAGGGCTTGAGAGCAGCAACCCGCCTACAAGCAGCAGGAGTGTACGAAACCCCATGATCGTGACCTCGTCGCGGAATTCCCCACGCGCACACGAGGATTGAATCAGCAAAGGGGATAAGGAAGAACTAAGAAGCTCGTAAAAAAGCCATAAAACGCCGCCGGGAGACGGCTCGGTCTTACTCCTGGTGTGCTACGCCGTCCGGGTCGAAACGGTAACCCACCCATGGCTCGGTCACGATGTAAGAATGTGCCCCTTTTTCCTCGACCTTCTTTCGCAATTGTCCGATGAAGACGCGCAGATATTCCGGCTGCTCGGTGCTATTCGCGCCCCACACTGCGCCCAGCAATTTACGGTGAGTGATCACTTTTCTCGGATTCCGCACGAAGAAGGCTAAAAGATCGAATTCTTTGGGTGTCAACTTCAACTCGCGCCCGCGGACAGTCGCCGTGTGCGCGTCGAGGTCTATATGGAAATCCCCGTCCTCGACCACGCCCCCGGGGCTTTCCTCTTGCGGTGCTCGCCGCAAGTTCGCGCGTACTCGAGCGAGAAGCTCATTTATTCCAAACGGCTTCGTAACGTAATCATCGGCACCGGCGTCGAGAGCTTGCACTTTCGTGCGCTCCTCTCCTTTTACCGAGAGAACTATGATCGGCGCATTTGATTTATGCCTGAAACGGCGGCACAGTTCCAAGCCGTCCATCATTGGCATGGAAAGATCCGTAATCATCAGATCGGGCGGCCAGTCGTGCGCAATCTGCAGCGCGGTCTCTCCGTCGTTGGCAACCCGGACGTCATACGCATGGGCATCGAGGGAGGTGCGTAGTACGCGCGTGATCTGCGGCTCATCATCGACAATCAGAATGCGCCGATGGTCTCCCGTCTTCTGCTCCGCCGGGCTCATTTTGCCTCCTGCGTCACGATATGGACATCAATGGGCGGCGCGTTGCGCAGGAATTTTTGAATGACGGTAAGGTACAGATACTTGCGCCAGCCTTCTTGGGCGGACCGGCCAAAAATCACATGCGTAATGTGTTTCTCGCGTGCGAACTCCACAACCCGATCTGCCACGCTTCCACGCGGCAACCGAATGACCGCCGCGCCGAGGTTTTCCGCGAATTGAATGTTTTCCTGGAGCGTGCGGCGGTTGTCTCCCTCGTGGTCGCTTGCGGTGTCAACGTAGACGACATAAAACTCTGCGTCAATTCCTTGGGCCATGCGGCTGCCGCGCGCAATAAGGTATTGCGCGACCGGGTTCGAGCTGATTGCAACTGCGATTTTCTCGCGCACGGCAACGGCCGATTGCAGGCCTTCTCGCGTCCAATGTGCCTCCAGGCTTTTGTCGACGACCTGGGCAACCTGGCGCAGCGCAAGCTCTCGGAGCGCAATCAGGTTCCCACGGCGGAAAAAATTGGTAAGCGCGCGGTCGGCTCGGTCCAGCGGGTAGATGTCGCCCCGTCTCATGCGCGTCTGTAGGGCTTCGGGAGTCAAATCGGACATCACGATTTCTTCTGCGCGTTGCACAACCCAGTCAGGAACCGTTTCGCGCACATGCACCCCGGTTATCCGCGCCACCAGCGGTGTGAGGCTCTCGATGTGCTGCACATTGACCGTGGAGAGGACGTCGATTTTCGCGTCTAAAAGATCAATCACATCCTGGTATCGTTTTGGATGTTTGCTGCCCTCGATGTTGGTATGCGCCAGTTCATCAACCAGGACAACGCCCGGTTTGCGAGCAAGGATGGCATCGACGTCCATTTCGGAAAAAACCGTTCCCTTGTAGTCGATCTGCCTTCGCGGTACCGTTTCGAGTTTTGCGACCAGCTCAGCGACTGCCTTCCTCCCATGTGTTTCGATCACACCCACCACCACGTCCTCGCCACGGCTGTAGCGGCGAATGCCTTCACTCAGCATGCTGTAAGTTTTTCCAACGCCAGGTGCATAGCCGAGGAAGAGCTTGAAAATCCCCTGCTTTTTCTCGGGCGCGACTTCCTCCAACCATTGTTCGGGACGTTTCTGCACGCGTTCATTGTGATCTGAGACAAGCTGTTTGTCGAGAAAACGCGTCTCGCTTCCGCCTGCTGTCGTGTCAAAAATATGAAGCTTTCGGGCCAGCCGGCCCGAGTGGATTAGAATCTGCATGTGAAATCCAGCACCGGTGTTGCCGTCAAGGCCGTCGTTTGCGCTGTGATCGTGCCGCTTGTTGTCGTGTTCTACAAGCGTGCAGTGCACGCCAACGTCACAACCGTTGCCCTCACTTTCCTTTTGGCAGTCCTGGTCGTTTCGGCGAATTGGGGCTTCTGGTATGCGGCCATCCTCGCCGTTTATTCAACCCTGGCCTTCAACTTCTTCTTCCTTCCGCCGTTCGCGACTTTTACGATCGCAGATCCCCAAAACTGGGTCGCGCTGTTTGCCTTCTTGACGACTGCCGTCATTGCCGGTCAGTTGTCGGAGCGGGCGCGACGAGAGACATTAAGAGCAACCCAGCGCCGGCGTGAGATCGAACAACTCTACGCATTCAGCCAGCGTTTGCTGACGCTCGAAAGCGTGCCGGAATTACTGAACCTCGTTCCTCGTCACATCACCGAGGTCTTTGGCTGCAAAGGAGCGGCTGTCATCGTTTCCGACCGAACCGATGTGTACCGCTCCGATGCCGATACGGAGGAAATCGACGCCCCACGCCTGCTCTCGGTTTCGCATCGCGGTGAACCGGTGATGGACCCCGATCACTCTTTGGCCTTTATACCCCTGCGGCTAGGTGTTCGAACCGTCGGCGCAATTGGGATTTCGGGTACCACCCTCTCCCACGAAAGCTTGGAGGCGCTTTCCACGTTAGTGGCTATCGCGATTGAGCGCACCCGTGCCATCGAGAATGTCGGAAAAGCTGAAGCGGCACGCGAGAATGAAAAGCTTCGCTCGGCCATTCTTGACTCGATCGCCCACGAATTTCGTACCCCGCTCACGGCCATTAAAGCCTCTGTAACCAGTCTGCTCTCCGGAGGCCTACAGGTTTCTCAGGAAGATGAATTGCTCACCGTGATCAACGAGGAGTCGGACCGCATGAACCATCTGGTCGAAGAGGCGACCCAGTTGGCGCGGCTCGAAGCCAAGCAAGTGGAGCTCGACCTGACAGTCCACGACATCGGCGAAGCCCTGCATGGCGCGCTGGAAGCCGCTAAGAAAGTTATCGCAGGCCATACGGTGGAATTGAAGAAAGAAAATGAGCTCCCGGCGACTGTATATGATCTCGACCTGATCACGAACGTCGTTTTTCAGCTTCTCGAAAACGCGGCGAAGTACTCGCCACGTGGCGCTTCGATACAGTTGTCAGCCGAGAACACTGGATCTGGAATTATGGTCAGCGTTGCCGATCATGGGCCCGGTATCGATGAGCTGGAGCAGTCACTTATTTTCGACAAGTTTTACCGCGGAAAGGACAACCGCTATTCCGTGCAGGGTACCGGTATGGGCCTGGCAATCGCGAAGGCGGTGGTGGAAGCACACGGGGGTACGATCCAGGTCACCAGCCAGCTCGGTCATGGTTCGGTGTTCTCTTTCAGTCTGCCCTTGAAGCCCGCAAACATACCAACCTGACTCGGGTAACTTCCACATTCCAACTGTTTTCTGGCTATTTTTATGACTTCTTTACGCGCGCCGTGCTGCAATAAAGGTTTATGCGCATTTCCAGTCCTTTGAGATCCGGAACTACAGCCCCTGCAGCGCGCGTTCTCATCGCGTCGAGCGCAATGCTCGCGTTCATCTCTTTCTGGCGAGTTGCCGCCATCGTGCTCAATGACATGGGCTCCTCGGCCTTTTACGCCGGCGGCATCTCCGAGCACTTCATGGGTAAGACCGCTCCATGGTTCATTCTCGCGATCATGCTGATCGCAGGCGCAGTGGCAGCGCTGTACATCGAGAGCTGTGGCATGTTCGTACGCGGCGGTGTGTACCGCGTTGTTAAGGAGGCGATGGGGTCGGGCCTGGCAAAGTTTTCGGTTTCCGCCCTGATGTTCGACTACATCCTTACGGGTCCGATCAGCGGCGTTTCAGCAGGACTTTACCTTTCTGGCCTGTTGAACGAGTTCTTCCAATACGTACATCTGCGCGTTCATCTCCCGGACCATGCAACCGCGGCAGTATTCGCGATCGTCTGCACAATTTATTTCTGGTGGGAAAACATCAAGGGTATTCACGAGTCCAGCGAAAAGGCCATGCGAATTATGCAGGTCACCACCATCATGGTTCTAATCATGATGGTCTGGTGCTGCTACACCATCTTTGTACGCGGTGCTCACCTCCCGCCATTCCCCAGCGCTCACACCATCAATTACTACCAGGGCGAACATGGTGGCGCGCTCGGATGGTTGAAGCACACTGGACTCCCGGCCATCGGCTTCATCGGGATTCTCATTGGCCTTGGCCATTCCGTCCTCGCTATGAGCGGTGAGGAAACCATGGCACAGGTGTACCGCGAGATCGAGCATCCTAAACTGCCGAATCTGAAAAAATCCGCGCTGATTATCTTCCTGTACAGCCTTGTCTTCACTGCGGGCGTGTCGTTCTTTGCCGTAATGATCATTCCGGACTCGGTGCGTACCCAGTTCCAGGATAATCTGATCGGCGGGCTGGCAATGAACCTCGTCGGCCCCTTCTGGCTGAAACTTGCATTCCACGCCTTCGTGGTGGTGGTCGGTGTCCTGATGCTGTCAGGAGCGGTGAACACCGCGATTGTTGGATCCAATGGCGTCCTGAACCGTGTTTCCGAAGATGGCATTCTCCCTGAGTGGTTTCGCAGGCCACATCGCAAGTTCGGAACTTCTTACCGGATTCTGAACCTCGTTGTCGCCCTGCAGCTCCTCACCATTATCCTCAGCCGCGGGGACATCTTCGTCCTGGGCGAAGCCTACGCATTCGGCGTGATGTGGAGTTTCTCGATGAAAGGCCTGGCCGTGCTCGTTCTTCGTTACAAAGAGCCCGGCAAGCGCGAGTACCGCGTACCGCTGAACTTCAGAATTGGCAGCACCGAAATACCCGTTGGCCTCGCCTTGATCACGCTCACCTTGATTGCGCTTTGCACTGTCAATCTCTTCACGAAAGAGGTGGCGACTATATCCGGAGTCGCCTTCACCATCATCTTTTTCTCCGTGTTCGAGATTTCCGAAGCAGTAACCCGCAAGCGCGCGACGGCCCATGCAGAGCTTGATCAGTTCAATCTTGAGGCCGGCGATGACCTGACGCCCACGGCCCTCGGCGTCCGCCCTGGCAACGTGCTCGTGATGGTCAGAAACTACAACAGCTTGTACAGCCTGGATTCGACTTTAGATCGGGTCGATCCCCGCAAGCAGGACGTCATTGCGCTCCACTTGAGGTTCCTCGGACGTGCAACCGGCGGGGAGTACGAACTGCAGCCGGAGCAGCTCTTCAGTACGGAAGAACAAACTCTGTTTACACGCGCTCTGGGTTTGGCTGAGAAGAAGGGTAAAACCATCCACCTTGCAGTCGCTGGCGCAACCGATAAATGGGAAGCAGTTTTAAAGGCAGCGCAGAGTATGCAGTCGGCGGTTGTAGTTCTCGGCGCTTCTCCCAATCGACCGGTCACAGAGGAAGCGCGGATTGCTGGCCTCGCATGGGAGCGCCTGCCCGATCCCAAGCCACAACTCACACTGATCGTCTACTTGCCGGGCGGGCAGGAGCATGTGTTCTATCTCGGCCCGCACGCTCCGCACCTGACCGCGAAAGAAATTGATCTGCTGCACAGCATCTGGCTCGAACTCAGCAGCGATGTTGCGCCCCAGGAGCTTCATCATCACGACGTAGTTCACTTCGCGTTGGAAGAACTCCGGGACGAACTGAACAATGCAAAGCGTGGCGAAGTCATTCACCGGGTTTTGCAGCACCTTCAACATATCGGTAATCGTCGAGCCAGGTAGGACGGTGGTCCTTTGATCCTTTGCCTGGATAGCCGAGGGTTTCGCGAGTTCCGGGGAATTTCATCAGTACACTTCCCAAACGCCGGGCGTAACCACCTCCAGCAAATGGCCATCTGGATCACGGAAGTAGAGGGCTTCACCACCGTATTGCCACCGCTTCCGCGACTCGATTGCTATCCCCAATTGACCTAGCCAATCCTCCCACACACGCAACTGCGAACGTGAAATGCCAAAAGCGATATGGATTGCGCCTTCAGCATTGGTGTCCGGTGTGCCCCCTCTCTTGAACAACAGCAGCACGCTGCGATCCCCGGCACGCATAGCACACAATCTTGTGTTGTCGTCCAAGCTCTCAACGGCCGCCGGAGCAATCACCTCGAACCCGAATACACGCCGGTAAAAGTTTGCCGACCGAGCTGCGCTTTCCACGTACAACGAAGTCTCCAGCACGCCGTTCACAGGCGGCGCCTTCGATGATGCTTCTGGCATCTTGTCCTCCCTAAACTCCTGCATTGTGATTGCAGAGCGCAGCGTCGAATTTCAGAATTGCTGATCCGAGCTCGATCCTCTAGTGATGCGCGTCCACCATCGCGTGACGCAAAAAGCTGAAACTAGCTGAAACAAGCATCGCACGTGTGTTCTTGAAACCGGCAGTTGGAGGGGCCACCACGCGTCGGATTGTGCTAAATTCTGTAGAATTCCGCGACTGGGCCGATTCCAAGACGCCACATGCCTCAACTCGATTCCCAAAGACGACCCGCCGTAAAGGTTTTCGTTGCGACCACCGTCCTGCTCAGCTTCATCTCCTTTTGGCGGGCGGCCGCAATTGTCCTTTCTGATCTTGGATCATCCGCTTACTACGTCGGCGGCGATGCAGAGAAGGTCATAGGCAAAAGCGCCCCTTGGTTCATCTTGGCAGTCATGCTGTTTGCCAACTGTGTTCGGGCACTCTATGTTGAGTCGACCAGTATGTTTGTGCGCGGGGGCGTATACCGTGTGGTGCGGCGCGCCCTGGGCGGTTCGCTGGCGAAGTTCTCTGTCTCCGCTTTGCTCTTTGATTACGTGTTGACCGGCCCCCTGAGTTCCGTAGTCGCCGGTCAGTATCTCGCTGGATTCCTCCAGGATCTCGCGCGCTATGCCGGCCATCCCTTTCAACGATTCCCCGAAAACGGCTTCTCGGCGGGCTTTGCCATCGTCGTCATCATTTATTTCTGGTGGAAGAATACTCAGGGTCTTCATGAGTCCAGCCAAAAGGCCCTGCAAATCATGTCGATCACAACCGCGATGGTGGTCATCCTGATCGTCTGGTGTGTGATCACAATTCTGCACGGGCCCTTCCAACTTCCACCAAGCCCTCTGAAATACGGGGTCGCTCTCAATCGCGAGTCCCTGGGGTGGTTGTTCGAATTCAAACAAACAGCACTTACCCGCTTGACGCTTTTCATCCTGTTCGTTGGTTTCGGCCATTCAGTGCTGGCCATGAGCGGAGAGGAGACCCTCGCCCAGGTAAACCGTGAGATCGCGCATCCCAAACTCAAAAACTTGAAAAAAGCGGCCGTGGTTATCGGCGTCTATGCGCTTTTATTCACTGCACTCACATCGTTCTTCGCCATCATGATCATTCCCGACAGTGTTCGCCCCCAATACTTCGGCAATCTCATCGGCGGCATTGCCATGCATTTGTGGGGTCCGCTCTGGGCGTGCCTCGTGTTCCATGGATTTGTCGTACTGGTGGGAGTGCTCATCTTGGCGGGAGCTCAGAACACCTCGATTGTGGGTGCCAACGGTGTGTTGAATCGCGTAGCTGAAGACGGCGTACTCACGGACGCTTTCCAAAAGCCGCACCCGCGCTTTGGGACGAGTTACCGGATCATCAATCTCATCGTCGGCATGCAGCTTCTCACGATCATTGTCACGGGTGGCAACGTCTTCACCCTTGCCAGCCTTTACGCTTTTGGTGTGATCTGGAGTTTCGCCTTAATGGCCCTTGCGGTTCTTGTCCTGCGCTATACCGAGCCGGCGCAACGCGAGTGGAAAGTACCTTTGAACATTCCCTTGGGCCGTGGGCGTGAGCTTCCCCTTGGCGTCATTCTTATTGCCGCGGTTTTGTTGATGACCGCCGTAGTGAATCTCTTTACCAAGTACGAAGCGACCATCGGTGGGGTAACCTTCAGTGCGATCTTTTTTGGCCTTTTCACCTATTCTGAGCGGCTGGTTGCCAAGCGTCGGGCAGGGAAGCCCGAAGGACTCGACCAGTTCCGTGTCTATGGCAACGAGGAACCCGCCAATGAAACCCTCGGTGTGCGCCCCGGCAACATCGTGGTAGCCGTCCGGGATCCCAGGAATCTCTATTACCTCCGCGATGTTTTGCGCCGCACGGATACGGCCAAGCAGGACGTCGTCGTGATGACCGCCCGGCTCTACCACCGTGAACACACCTTCGGAGGCGGCGTGAGGTTCGACGTAGATCAAGTCTTCGATCACTATGAGCAGGGACTCTTCACCGCTGCAGTCGCCGCGGCAGAGAAGGAAGGCAAGCCGACCACGCTACTCGTCGTTCCCACAACCGACGTCTTTGACGGAATCGTCGGGACGGCACAGCGCCTGGAATCCAGCCGCATTGTCTGCGGTCTCTCCAACAAATTGAGCCCCGACGAACAGGCGAAACTCACCGGCGATGCTTGGGAGCGGCTCCCGGAACCGAAGCCACGTCTGGTGATGGAAGTTCGATTACCCAATGGCATGTCGCGTGAGTACTATTTAGGACCTCATTTACCTCGACTCCGCAATCAGGACCTCGAACTTCTTCACCATTTATGGCTCGAGGTGACTTCCGATCCCAAGTTTGCCGGTGCACACCACTATCACGTAATCGCCGTCGCGTTGCAGGAGATGGAAAGGGAAATGAGGAGCGGCAAGCGGGCAGAGGTTCTTGAACTTCTTTGGCAAGAGCTCCAGAAGCGTTACCAAGACGACAATTAGCCGAGGAATTTGTCCGTTCCCCACGACTTAGTTCGATTTGCGCGATGGGTCCCATACAGTCCAGGAAAGCCCGACCTTCATACTGTAGCTATGCGTGAGCATGTGGTTCGGCGTCGCCAGCGTGTATTCCGCAGGAGTGATTTGCAGCGAACTGCGCTGGGTCACCTTGATCAGTATCCCGCCGCCAACCTGCAGGTTAAACGCGTGGTCAGCATTGCCGCCAGATGCGGAACGCTGGTCTCCCACCTGCGTGTAAGCGAATGGCCGTAACTTTGCCTGCTCAGACCCGAATGTGAACTGTGGGCCGACAATGAAGTTTTGCTGCGACATGCCGACGCCTCGAAGAGAACCGTAGTAGTTATCCGCTTCAACGCTCAGCGATACTGTTTTGGTGAAATCGAACTGCGCTGATGCAAACCAGCCATTCAGGTTCACACGCACACCTTTCCCCTGATCGCTGTTTTGGAAGTTGTATCCGCCGGCAACTGACAGCTGATGGGATTGAGCTACCAGAGGAACGCACAATATGAGAATCGCAAGTGTTGTTCGCATCATAACTACGGTTGACCTGAGTGTGTGACGATCATGAGGGGAATGGCTGCAATTGCTGCTGCCGTAATCAGTCCGAGAAACACGATTCCAATAATTGTGTCGAACTTGCTGTTCACGTGCTTTCCCATGACATTTTTGTCGGCGGCAACACGAAGAATCGGATAGTACGTGAGCGGCATAATCACCATGCCGAACACGATCGAGTAATCGACCAGTTGAAGTGGGCGCACCCCGGTGATGGCAATGATCAGCGCCGCCACGAACATCCCAATCCAAGTAGCCGTGTACACGGGCACTGACTTCGCGGGTTGATTCTTGCCCCAATTCAGGTTGAAGAACTGGCAGAAGTTGTAGGCGCCGGACAATGCGGTTTCCACGGCGGCGCCGGAGATGCACGCCAGCGTCCCGATCAGCGCCAATACCAACGCTTTCTTGGCAAAAGGGAAAGCTCCCGCCATCGTAGTCGTGCTCAACACTTGCGGGAAAATTGCACGAGGGAGAAAGACAAGCGCACCGAGAACTAGCAGGCCCACCGTCAGCACAGAACCAAGCACTGACCCTAGGGATGCCACCATGAAATTCTCGCCGAGGTCCTTGGTGGTCCAGTCTTCCTCAATCGCGCCGGAAGAATAAAAATGAACCTCATACTCCATGAGCATGGCACTGAAGATTCCGACCGCGAAGTACCAGTAAAGCAGCGTCTGTCTAGTATTCGCTTTGGTTGCGGATGGTAGTAATCCGTGCGCTAAACGGCCCCAGTCGGGATGGAGAAGCAGCGCGGAAACCGCGAATACGATCATCATCAATCCCGAAAGTCCCAGTGTTCGCTCGATCCACTGAAACCGAAAGAGAAGTACCATGGTGCCAAAGGCCAGCGTTGCCCCGACTAAGAGAAGCTTTTCGGGCCAACCCGTGAGCAAGTGCAACACAATGGCAATCCCACCTAGTTCAGCCGCACATGTAATCAGGTTCAGCAGGTTGGAGGCGATCAATGTAGCCAGTCCCAAGCGCTTGCCCAGGCGCGTGCGCACGACCGCGAATACAGGCTCCTTCGCCACGACTGCAACTCTGCCGCACATTTCCATGTAGACGATGATTGCGACCGTCCCGAGCACGATCGCCCACATTAGCTCGTAGTTGAATAAAGCGCCCGCCTGTGTGGTGAACACAATCTGGCCGAGGTCCACAAATCCGCCCAGGGCGGTCATGATCCCCAGCGTGATTCCCAGTACTTTCTTCATAAAGAAGAAATGGCCTTCTGCAGCTGCTTGCCGATAGCGGCAATATGACTCCCGTCCCGGTTGAGCTGATCGGGCTGGCGGATATGAGTGCGCAAGTTATTCAACTCTGCAGCGAGAGCATCCACTTGCGTACGGCTGTCAGTGAATTGCCCTTCAGCTCCCACCGGCGGAAGCGCGTCGTGCAACTCCTTGGCGGTGCGATTAAGTTCCGACGATAGATACTCTATGTGACCCTCGGCGTAGTGATCGGTTGCGCGTTCTTGTCGAATGTAGTCAACGAATGTGCCGGTTTCCGCGGCGATGGACGCTGCCGAGCGCAGCTTTGACTTCAGTTCGTCTCGCGAAATAGGCTTACCGTGGGAGCACGAGGTCAGAGCAGCGAGTGCGATACAGGCAAGCAAGGTCGTCTTGTGCACAGACGAAAGATGCAACAACCTACTCAGGTGTTTGCTCTGGACATTATGTAGTCCGAGTGCACTCGAAGCACCGAGCTGATATGTTCAACGGATCGTGGACTGGCTGTTCGCAGGAGGAGCTCATGCAAGCAAGGCCTCTATCTCACAGATCGGTCGCGCCCCGATTGTTGCTATTGGCGGCGTTATGTACCTCTTCCGCGTTCGCCCAGACGCTGAAGCAGGTCGCAAAGTTCGACCTTCCCGGACCAGGCGGGAAACGCTTCGACTACCTGACCATCGATGCGGATGATTACTACCTTATTTCTGCTCATCTTGGTGCCGACCAGACCTACGTCATCGATCTGCAGACCAACAAGGTCGTGGCGACCGTGAAAGACACTCCAGGAGCGGAGGGCGTCGAATACGTTCCCGAGTTCAAGAAGTTCTACACCTCAAATGCTCACGACGACACCATCGGCGTTGTCGATGTGAAGCAAATGAAGGTCATCAAGAAACTGAAGACCGAGGCCAAGCCGGATGGCAGCGCATACGCCGCTCCGTTTCACAAACTGTATGTCTCCGATGAACGCGGCAAGGCCGAAGCGGTTGTCGATGTTCAGAAAGACGAGATTGTTCGCACGCTTCATTTCGACAGCGAAACCGGCATGCCGCAATACGACCCCGTCCATCGAAAGCTGTACGTCAATCTTCAGGACCAGAACATCTTTGCGGTAATCGATCCCGCCACCGACCAAGTGATCGGTCGCTATCCGGTCGGACGCTGCAAGGGAAATCACGGTATGGCGCTGGATCCGGAGCACCACCGCGCGTTTCTGTCGTGCGAGGAGAACGAGTTAATGACCGTTTTCGACTTGGATAAACACACGGCCATTGCCTCGTTACCGATGCCGAGCGGTCCGGACGTGATCAAATTCGATCCAGGCCTGTCGCGGATCTACGTAGCCTGCTATAGCGGCGCAATTGCTGTTTTCCACGAGGACGATCCGGATCACTACACGAAACTTGAAGATTTCCATGTCGAGCACGCGGTCCATAGTCTTGCGGTCGATCCGGCCACACACCGCGTTTACGCTCCGGAACAGGAAGAAGATGGAAAACCAGTTGCCCGTATGGTTGTCTACGAAGCGACCAATCGCTGAATCCGCTCGACCGGAAGGGGAACGAAGCGGGCCTTAAAATGTCCACGGTAAGTATGTTTCCGGCGGCTCTTCGCACTCTCACCAGCGACGCGTGGCTCCTTTTTGTCACGCGCTTTACTCGCCTGTTTGCCTATGGCTCGCTCTCCGTGATTCTCGTCTTTTATCTGGTAAGTCTGGGACTCAGCGAATCGCAGAGTGGACTCGTCCTCACCCTGACACTTGTAGGAGACATCGCCGTTTCGCTGTTCCTGACGACACGCGCGGACCGGATCGGCCGGCGGCGGATGCTCATAGTGGGAGCAGTCTTGATGGCGCTGGCTGGCATAGCCTTTGCCGTCACCAGCAATCTGATTTACCTGATCATTGCGGGCACGATCGGAGTCATCAGTCCCAGCGGCCATGAGGTTGGGCCGTTCCTTTCGATCGAGCAGGCGTCCTTGTCCCATCTCATTCGGCCCGCGTATCGCACAGAAGTGTTCGCCTGGTACACGCTAACCGGTTCGATGGCCACCGCGCTCGGCGCTCTCTTTGGTGGGGTTATCACGCAAGCTTTGCAGCAGCGCTCGATGACGCAGGTGGCGAGTTATCGATCGATCGTGCTTCTCTATGCGTTTCTCGGCATTGTTCTCGCTTGCCTGTTCATGAGACTCTCGCGGCTTGTCGAGGTGAACAACCATTCAGAAAGTGGAACGGCTTCGCCAATCGGCAATTTCATGGGGTTGAGCAAGTCCCGGAATATCGTGTTGCAGTTGTCAGGACTCTTTGCCCTGGATTCTTTCGGTGGCGGTTTCGTAATCCAGAGCTTCGCTGCCTATTGGTTTTATTTGAGATTTGGAGCGGAACCAAAAACCCTCGGTGCAATTTTCTTCTGGGCCAACGTTTTTGCGGGATTTTCCGCGTTACTTGCTTCGCGCCTGGCGAATCGCATAGGCCTGGTGCGTACCATGGTCGTCACTCACCTGCCTTCCAACCTTCTTCTGATCGCCGTGCCGCTGATGCCAACGCTTCCACTTGCGGTTCTAGTCCTTCTCCTCCGTTTCAGCATCAGCCAAATGGATGTGCCGACGAGACAGTCCTATACCATGGCCGTCGTGGAACCGAGAGAGCGATCCGCTGCGGGGGGATTCACAGGAGTGGCCCGCACTGCGGGTGCGGCGATCAGTCCATTGCTCGCGGGCTTACTTTTCGCTCGTCCAGCCCTCATCAACCTGCCGTTCTACATCGCCGGCACGCTGAAGGTCGTCTACGACCTCCTTCTCTATTTCTCCTTCCGACAACTTCGGCCACCAGAGGAAGCTACCACCGAGTAAAGAGCGATTCTCGCCAATTCATCTCGCGATAGAGGTACGGGCGTCTCGCCCGTACCGTCCCACGATTGCAATTGCGGTGGAGATACGAGCGTCTCGCCCGTACCGTCGCACGATTGAATTGCGGTGGAGATACGAGCGTCTCGCCCGTACCGTCGCACGATTGAATTGCGGTGGAGATACGAGCGTCTC